>WNFX01001531.1_pt1 | contig 23768 bp, 21 predicted proteins | sample 5400111 | NCBI WGS metagenome assembly WNFX01 (sample SAMN13153363, study PRJNA577476) | soil metagenome | isolation source: 40 cm soil or saprolite under grassland replicate 1 | place: USA:California | collected 2016-06-15
ACCTGGAGCCGTCCGATCCAGCAGATTGCAGACGAGGTCAACCTCGCGCTCACCGTTCAGTTCGTCCCGGTCTCATCCGCCGTCTAGTAGATTGCAGTATGCGGCCCCTCCTGCCGGAATGAGGCCGCATCGTTCACATCACCCTTGACAGATTGAAGAAGCAGGGCTATAGTTACCAGGTAACTTACTGATTGTTAAGTAAGATACATACCAGAAAATGAGAAATCCAGACGTAAACCAATGAAGAAAACCATGCATGAGGAGAGTCGCCCATCTGCCGGAGATCGCGAAACCCGGCAACAGATTCTCGAAGCGGCCCAGGAACTCTTCCTCTCCAGGGGATACAAAGGCGTTTCTATGAAAGAGGTCGCCGAGGAGGTACAGGTCACCTCAGCGGCCCTCTACTATCATTTTCCCGGTGGCAAGCAGGATCTTTTCTTTAGTATCATTCGGATGATGCTCGAGGAATGGACGCAGGGAGCGCTCCTTGTGACCACGCAGGCGCAAGGGCTGCGGGAAGGACTGATCAAGCTGACTCAATACCTGCTCACCTTGCCCATCGATCGCTTTTCGATCCTTGCGCGAGATATTCACGAAAATGTACTTGATCGTGACACTCAGCGCGTGGCTCTGGAACAGTTGCAGAATGTTTTTGTCCAGCATGTGACCAACCTGTTCCAGCAAGCCATCGATGCCGGTGAAATCAGCCGGGAGATCCCGGCCGCCGTGCTGGCGACGATGTATGAGGGCATGAGCATCTCCCTCCTGCGCAGTCAACACCTGGCAATTGGAGGAACCGAGCGCTACGACGCCGGGCAGTTAGCAGGTTTCGTCGTCTCAGTCTTACTTAGAGGCATTGCTGACCAGGGCACATCCTAAACGTGTTCCTGGCAAGGGTCTGGTGATCGTACATGAAACGTAGCTTTATCCAGGCCTGACTTACTAAACGATGAATAAGTTCTCGAATCCATTTCTGGCGACAGATTTACTGATCCGATAGAGGAGTTCGTTATGTCATTTCTCGCGAGGCTCAGCCTCAAGAATCGCAGTCTCATCGCGTTAGCCACGATCGCCATCTTACTCATTGGGGCCTTCGTGATCCCGACACTCAAACAGGAACTGTTCCCCTCGCTGGATTTCCCAGCCGTCTCTGTTGTAACAGTGTATGCCGGAGCATCTCCCACCATCGTCGAGCATGATGTCACCAATCCGTTGGAGCAAAGTATCCAGGGAATCGCCGGTATTCAACAGATGACATCCTACTCGAACCAGGGGGTCTCCATTATAGTCGTCCAGTACAACTTCGGCACCGACATCAACCAGGCCAGTCAGACACTGGCCCAACATCTCAACCAGGCTCAGGCGAGCCTGCCATCGGGCATCACACCCCAGGTCCAGACCTTCAGCGTCGACTCCCTGCCGGTTATTCAACTGGCAGTTACCTCGTCTGAGGATCCCGTCACTCTTGCTGCGCAGGTCAAGCAAGAGGTGGTACCTGTCCTGCAGGGCATCGACGGTGTGGCCAATGCCAGTGTGACCGGCGTGGAGCAGCAGATCGTGACGGTGAACTTGGACCTGAAAAAGGTACAGGCTGCCGGGCTCACAGTAAACCAGATCGAAGGCGTCCTGCAGGCCAACAATATCACCCTTCCCGCCGGTCAGATTACCTCAAACGGGCAGACGCTGCCGGTCCAGGTCGGCAACACGTTCAACTCCATCGATGATCTTAAAAACCTGGTGGTTGGTGTGTCTGTACCACGCACTTCAAGTGGGTCACAGGTCCCTACCGCAACGGGAACTGGCACTCCCACGCCACTTCCCATAGGCACACAGACGGTGAAGCCGACGCCCATCACGCTCGGTGCTGTCGCGACGGTCGAGCAGACGCTCGCGCCTTCGACCTCGATCACGCGCACCAACGGGAAGCCCAGTATTGGCATCGCCATTACAAAAACCAACAATGGCAACACCGTCTCCATCTCACAGGCCATTCAGGAGAAGCTCCCCTCGCTCAAACAGGCCCTGGGACATGGCGCGAAGATCTACGTGGTCTTTGACCAGTCGCCGTTCGTCAGGAGTGCGGTGAATGGACTGGTCACAGAGGGATTGATCGGCGCGTGTTTCGCCATCCTGGTGATCCTCGTCTTCCTCCTCTCGTTGCGTTCGACCCTGGTCACTGCGGTCTCCATTCCACTTTCCGTCGTGATCGCCCTCATTGGACTATGGGTGGGCAAATTCTCGCTCAACATTCTGACCCTGGGAGGGCTGACGATTGCCATTGGGCGCGTGGTTGACGACTCCATCGTGGTGCTGGAAAATATCCACCGCCACCTGCGGCAAAACGGACAAGATGACAAGATGACAACTATCATCGGCGCGGTACGCGAGGTGGCCGGCGCCGTCACCGCCTCCACGTTGACGACGGTGTGCGTCTTTCTACCCATCGCCATCACCGGCGGCTTCGTGGGCGAACTGTTCAGCTCTTTCGCCATCACGGTGACGATTGCCCTGCTGGCTTCGCTCTTTGTGGCGCTCACCATCATCCCTGTGCTGGCCTACTGGTTCCTGAAAGCGCCGAAAGTGCAGGAAGCTCCTGCAAAACAAGCGCAGCAGAACATGACACTGCTGGAGCGAGGATATGTACCGGTAGTACGCTGGGTGACCACCCATCGACTCGCCAGTATTGTGGCCGCGCTACTCATCTTTATCGGTTCGATCGCCCTGGTGCCGCGCCTGCAAACCAACTTCTTCGACCAATCCAGCCAGAATACCTTCACGATCACGCAAACCCTGCCTGCGAGTACCAGCCTGGAGCAAACTGACCTGGCGGCCAGGCAGGTTGAAGCGGTACTCGCCAGTGTGCCTGGTGTTCAAACCTACCAGGTCACCATTGGCTCGAGCGGGTCGGTCGCCAGTTCGTTCAGCGGGGGGAGCGGGTCGAATAGCGCCACTTTTGTCGTGACGACCGATCCGACTGCCGACCAGGTTGCCTTGCAGCAGACCGTTCAGAACCGTTTGCATCAGCTTTCGGGCGTGGGAACCGTCACGCTCAGCGCCTCCAGCCAGGGGTTTAACAGTTCCGGCCTGGCTGTGAACGTGCAGGCGTCCGACGAGCAGACGCTCAGAGCAGCGACGCAGATGGTACTGAGTGCCGTGCAGCAGGCACCCAACACGACCGATGTAACAAGCAATCTCGCCGATGCCTCGCCGCTGATCAACGTGCAGGTCGATCCGACGAAGGCACTCTTGCACGGCTTGACGGCCGCACAGGTGGGCCAGGAACTGCGCGCGGTCTATAGCGGGACAACCGTGACCAGAGTCACGCTGGGTGGGACGCAGCAGGATGTAGTGATCCAGCTTGGCACTCCAGCCACGACCATGCTAGGGATGCAAGACCTGCTCATTCCTGGCCCCACCGGCAACGTCAGGTTGGGTGACATCGCCACGATCACTCAGGCTTACGGTCCTCCCCAAATCACCCACCTGAGCGGGGTACGCACCGCAACGGTGAGCGCGACCATTACGAGTTCTAATATTGGCGCCGTCAGCCAGGATGTCCAGCAGCGCATCAATAAGCTAAGTCTGCCGACTGGAGCCACCGTGTCGCTGGGCGGCGTGACCGCCAGTCAGTCGCAGGCCTTTCAGGGTCTCCTCCTTGCGTTGCTCATCGCCATCCTGCTGGTCTACCTGGTGATGGTGGCTTTCTTCCGAAGCATTATCCAACCACTCATCCTGATGGTGTCGATCCCGTTTGCGGCCACCGGCTCGATCCTCCTGATGCTGGCAACGCATACAACGCTGGGAGTGCCAGCCTTGATCGGCTTGCTGATGCTGGTGGGCATTGTGGTCACCAATGCTATCGTGCTGCTTGACCTGGTGAATCAATACCGGGCTAAGGGACTGGATGCCAGAACTGCTGTGATCGAAGGTGGCCGCCGCCGCCTGCGACCTATTCTGATGACAGCCATTGCCACCATTCTCGCCCTAATGCCAATGGCGTTGGGCCTGAGTAAAGCAGGCGTCTTCATCGCCGGGCCACTGGCTATCGTCGTGATAGGTGGACTGACCAGCTCGACTATCCTGACGCTGCTCCTGGTGCCGACGCTCTACGTGATCGTCGAAGACTTCCGGGGACGCTTCGGCAGGAAGCGCATGACTCCACTCGCGCCACATACGCCATCTACAGGGAGGGAAGACCTGGAATCCAGAAGTACAGATGAACTGGAACGAGAGCCACAGGAGCAGCACATGCCTCTATTCGTCGAGGAGCAGGCAGAACAGGCGCAGCATGCTCATCCGTTAACTACCGAACAGACCGAAACGGTTCCGACTCGGAGCCGAGCGCTGCTTGGACTGACCCTGGCACTCATCGCTCAGGAGGCGCAACTGCCGGAGGCCGACCCACAGATGCTGGTGACCCTCTCGTCCGCTGCCAGTGGGCGCTATCCCCAGTCGTGGAGTGCGGAGCAGATCGGGAGGGCCGTAGCTCGCGATCTCCTCGAACCACTGTCCATCGAGCTTCTAGCTGCTTCCACCGGCAATGGACGAGAACATGCTGATGAAAATAACCTGAGGAACGTGTAACGATGAACGATACCTTTTCGAGATGAAACAACACAGAACGTCCGCAGGCCGGGGAAGAACCGGGCAAGCCACTTGCGCCCCTGTGGATCTTTAAGGTGATGAATCCGATTATGAAAGGGCTGCTGCGTTCGCCGCTGCACCGCCTATTAAGCGGTACACTCATGCTGCTGACGTACACCGGATGCAAGACAGGCAAGCAGTACACCATTCCGATTGGCTACTTCGCCTGGGGACAGGGAGAACTGATGTCTTTTAGTTCCGCTCGCTGGTGGACCAACCTGCGCAGTATCCCACCGGTGAGGCTGCTGCTCAAAGGCCGCCGCGTGCAGGCGGTTCCTACCGTTATCGAGGAACGGGAAGCGGTGATCGACACTCTTGAAGAGTTCATCAAGCGGTTGGGACCCCGTGCTGCCCGGCGCCTGCCCATCGGTCTCCCACGTGATCGCGAGCCGACGCGGGACGATTTGCGCAACGTGCCACGAGGCATCGCGCTCGTCCATTTTCAGCTCGCCTAGCGTTTTGAAGTAGCCCTGACAAACGACGTAGTAGAAAAGAGATCTTGGATGTCTGTGTTCAGGAAGACTTCGTGAGGCCCGCATCCGAAGAGACCATCCAGCAAGTCGCCGAGAAGATGCGAGAGCGCAACATCGAGGTGGTCGTCGTCGACGACGGCGACCAGGCCCGCAAGGTGGTGCTGGAGCGACTGCCGGAGGGAGCGGAGGTCCACTCCGGCAAGTCGAAGACCCTCCAGGACGCTGGCATCTTCGACGCCATTCAAGACGCGAGCCGCTATGACGCCCTGCGGCCTCGCATCTTCAAGATGGATCGCCAGACCCAGGCGCGCGTGATCCGCAAGCTCGTCGCCGGCCCCGACTTCATGCTGGGGAGCGTCAACGCGATCACAGAGGATGGCGTCCTGGTGGCAGCGTCTGCCTCGTCAAGCCAGCTCGGCCCCTACGCCAGCACGGCTGGCAGGGTGATTCTAGTCGTGGGCAGTCAAAAGATCGTGCCCGACCTGGAGACCGCACTCAGGCGCATCCGCCACTACGTCCTGCCGTGGGAGGATGCTCAGGTCCGCAAGGTCATGAACATCGGATCGTTTGTGGGCAAGCTCTTGCTCATCGAGCGGGAGTGGGTGGACGGTCGCATGACCGTGATCCTGGTCCGACAGCCGATCGGCATCTAGGAAAACCTCTGGCGGTCCGGACACGCACACGCAACCAGTTGGTAAGTGATCCTTCTTGGCGGTAAGGCATAACCATATAGGCCAGAGTGGTTCCATTAATAGTTGCTTCACCATAGTCAAACAAGGGTAAAATATTGGGATGATCAAGTTTGGCGATGACCTTCACCTCGCGCAGGAAGAGACGGCTGGCTTCTCTGGTTGCTTCAACGTTTGGATAAGCGCTGGCTTCGGCACGCAAGACCTTGATAGCAACCTGCTGTTCAATGCGTGGGTCCTCTGCAAGATAGACTTCGCCCATACCCCCACTGCCGAGGAGGCGCAATAGATGATAGCGACCAAGTTGCTGTCCTTCGAGTGACATACTTTCCACCTTGCTTCTTATGAGTAAGTAAACAGTAGAAGACTACAATGTCCATACCTTCGCGTCACTGAATACTACCTCTGTAAGATTACTATTACTTGAAGCAGCCACACCAATTTCACCCTGGCTAAAGGTACTGTCAGTTACACTATCGATATGCTGATTATTCACGTACAGATCAATGCTGATACCATTTGCTACGACTGCAATCACGTTGGATTGATTGAGGCCAGTGTTGATTGCAGTGTTATTATTTGCAGTGTTAGAACCGATCTTTAAGGTGCTGGCGAAGCTGTTATTGTTGATGATATCGAGAGAATATGATCCATCAATGCCAATGTGAAAGTAATAGTAATTCCCATTTGCTAGATCGGTGCAGAAGATAATCCCACCAGAATCACCCTGAACAATTGTCATTTGTACTTGATAGGTAAAATTGCTGTAGTTTGTAGCCCCAGCAGTACAGTAATGGTGGGTTCCTTGTTGCGATAGGCTAACGTGATAGGCTCCTCCTGAAAACCCACACGTACCTGTACTGTCATTCCCCTCGTACCAAAAGTAGCCGTTGTTATTATCACTTAGAGGGTCGTCAAGCGCCAACGACCCAGTATTGGGGGGATATGGGTTCGCGATACCAGCATTGAGCAAGCTGTTTCTCTGCAAGATGTTGTCATATTTGAAATAGAAGATACCAAAGCTTCCTAAAACAACGAGCAAAACTAGTCCAATGAGCGCTGCTACCCTGGGCCTAGAAAGGATGATATGACGTAAACGTTGGGTGATGTTTGATTTGGATTGGAGAGGTGGAGCTTCTGGAAGCTTATTGGAGGCTGATCGATAAGTTTTATCCTCAGACCCACTGGATTTGGCTGGTAGGATAGTTTCTTCCAAAGGAGCGATAGTGATAGTGAGGATCAAGGCACCCGTCTGACCACTTGCAGAAGATTCGCCCTGGCCTTCGAAACGGATAACCTGCCCATTTGGAATGCCTGATGGTATGGGTACACTGATACGTCGTCCGCGTGGCAGGTTGAGTGTACGGGTTGTACCGGTCTGCGCTTCTGCCTGGCTGATGGCAAGTGTTGCGCGAATGTCTTCATCGCTTGTTGGTGATGGCTGTGACGCTTGTGTAGTGACGGGTTGGTTCAAGACTGGCAACGCCTGCTGAAAAGCGTTGGCAAATGCTGAGATAGAGAGGAAACGTTCATCAGATTTTTTCGCTAATGCACGCAGAATGACGCTATCAATGTCTTTGGGGAGATGCGGGTTAAGAGCGCTGGGTGGCTTTGGTTCAGCATTAAAATGCATGTACATGACCAGTTCCTGGCGTCCCTGAAAAGGGAGACTACCGGTCAACAGTTGATAGGCCGTGATTGCAAGGGCATACTGATCGCTTGCGGCAACTGGCTGACCGCTCCATTGTTCAGGGGCCATGTATGTTGGCGTGCCACGAGAGGTCTGACTCATACTGGCGCTGGCGCCAGTAAATTTCGCGATACCGAAATCAGCGAGCAGCAGGTCGGGGTGCAATGGGTCTTCTTCATTGTTGCGAACGAGGAAGTTGGAGGGTTTGACGTCCTGGTGAATGATTTTTTGACTGTGCGCATAGGAAAGGGCGGCAGCCGCCTGGCGTATAAAATGCCCAACTTCTTGCGGCGAGATGAGTTGCGAGCCGCCGCGCTGCTGTAACCATGTTGATAGCGAACCCTCTACACGATACGGCATGACCATATAGGTGAGGGTTGTGCCTTTGATATTTTCTTCGCCATAATCAAACAGGGGTAAGATATGGGGATGATCGAGCATAGCGATAGCCCGGACTTCACGTTGGAACAGACGAGAGCTTTCTTTGGCTGTTTCACTATTGGGATATGGAACGGCTTCGGCACGAATTACTTTAATGGCTACTTGACGACGAATGTGGGTATCTTCGCCAACGTAGACTTCTCCCATACCTCCACTTCCGAGGAGATGGAGGAGTCGATAGCGGCCTAATTGTACCCCTTCCAGTAGCATGGGTTTTCACCTTATTAATAAGAAGCAGGAGAGTGATTTGATTCGCGAATATGGATGCCAAAATAGTATAGCATAATCATTGCTGAGATGAAAGCAGAATTAAATCACTTTTAGAGGCTCAAATGTCGCTAATAGGAAATAGAAGGCTATTCTTTAAGTCCAGCATCCACGAGTGCACGTTCCAGGAGATCAGTCACATTCAAGTTTGCTGCCCATTTTTGGAGATAATTCATATCGAGATGAGTTCCCTGGACTTTGAGAACACCAAGGATATCGTTCCATTGGCGATCTGATACTTCCCCGCCCATCCTATACCATTCGAGTTTGTTGAGAATCGTGCCCTCCGGCGATGCCACGTTGAATGGTCGTGTTCCCTCTAATAACACCTCTTGCTGCGCCCTTCGAAATTCTTCCTGATCGAATAAGCGAGATTTTGGTACGAATACATCGACTTTTAGCATCGTATCCAGGTGAATTACGTTGAACGAACTGCGGCGTTTGATCGCATCTCGCACCATATCCTCATCGATATAGTATTCTGCTTCAAGCCATTTCACTAGTGGTCGGGCCTGCTCTATGTGCAGGTTTGCGATGAGATCAGCATCAATAGTAGCTCGGAGTATTCCATAAACAGAGCTTGCAACTGAACCGCCGATATGGTAAGAGACACCAAGTTCTTCCAATGCTTCGACAATTGGCGTTATTGCAGCGAGTACCTGTGGTGTATTCATTGCCGTCTTCTCACCAGTTCAGCTCGTAGTCCATCAGCTAATGCCTGACCATAATGACGGGCAATGAAGATTAGAGCAACTTCTTCTTCGCTAGCATCGGGATGGTCTTTGCGAATGCGTTGCTTATTAGCCTCTATGAGAAATTGACTCCAGGCCTGCATAATAGCAAAGCGTTTGGAGATGGGTGCTTTGCGAATCAATTCGATCTGCACTCGCTCCATCTCAGGGCTGGTGTCTTCTGACTGGGTTCGCATAGATGTTGGCCTCTCTTTGCTTGTTCTGAGAATAGTGTACAAGGCGCAAGGGGGCATGTCAATTTGTATTCTAAATCTGAAGTTGGAAAATGGTCATGTATGAATAATCGCTTGTTTGGAGGTGTATTCTACAGTGTTCCAATCAAGCACATCGGCTAATTCCGCTTGCAGAGGCTTTAGTTCTTGTTGTATTACCGTCTCGTCCGGCATCTCGGTATCTTTCCAGATGAGCGAAATGACGACATGCTTTGGTTCTGTTTCCTCTTCAAATACATAACGCTGCATTGTGCCAGGGAAGAGGTAGCGCTGACCTTCAAGAATAGCATGAAGTTTCTCGATGAAGCGTTCCTGTTGACCAGCACGAATGCGTACACGTATATCCATGCCACGGACTTTGGCGCCTGCACGATAGACTCGCCAGGGAGGGGGCTTGGTGCGCGTACGACCTGTGGGCTTTGCCTTAAACTCTTGAACAGCCTTTTTCGGTATCATATAGATACCACCGATCATCTCAGCAACCAGGCGCTTCTCTCTGATGTATTCGTAGACCGTATAGTAAGATACGCCGAGGGCCTCCGCTGCTTCGCTTGTTGTAACAAAGTCACGAGTATCTGAAGTTCTGCTATCTTCCGTCATGGGTATAGTGTATTGTATAGGTTATTTTATGTAAAGATCGCATTTTTATTTACTATTATTGATAATGACTTATTACATCTGCTATAATCTCGTTATTGACATACTCTGCAAGCGCTGTCATTGTGAGCACCACCCTGTCCTGCTGAGCGCGTGAGCCGAAGCCCTGAGCGCAGCGAAGGGGAAGCATCTGTCGAGAGGGGCGCAGAGATGCTTCACGGAGGTTACCCTGAGCACATTCACTGTGCTCAGGGTAACCCTGTCGGCAACTTCGGTTGATGCGTTTTGGGACAACTTGGGTCCTGGCAGAGGGCAAACCATCCTGCATCCCTCATGAAAAATACTAAAAAGGAATATTCATATGGAACAATTTGATGAGCAAAAAGAGCAATCTCCTGAAATCTCCAGTACTTACTTGTCAGAAGAAGAGAATGTAGGCGCTAAGCTGCTCTTACAACATAGGTACTTGAGCGAATTGATGGGTGGTATTCTGCCTCCCCTGCTTGAACCTGCGTGGGGTAGTGAGGTGCTTGCTATCGGCTGGTGTGTCGCCGGAATAGTAAATGAGATGGCATTGAGGTATCCATCAATGCATGTTACTGGAATAGATAGCAATGCATCTCTTGTGGATCAGGCTCAAACACTGGTGAGAGATTTGGGTAATGCGACGATGCTTATGCAAGATATTCATCAACTTGATAATAAGGTATTTGCATCTGCATCCTTTGATTTGATTTATCTACGCTTTTTCGTAGGTAATGTCACGCTAGAGCAGTTTCCGCCGCTGATGCAGTCACTGGCGCGTATTTGTCGGCCACGTGGATTGCTTGTATGGACAGAGACGGAATTGCCTATCACTACGAGTCCCGCGTGTCAGCAATTGTGCACGATGATACAGCAGGGGTTACAGGTGGGTGGAAATTCATTTGCGCCTGGCAATTCAACGTGGGTAACAACGCATATGGATCGCTGGCTTAGCGATGCCGGGTTTCGCATCGCACAAAGTAAGACCTATGCTATCGATATTTCAACGGGGTCGAAGGGGCACGATACATTTGTGCGCCAGGTAGAGATTTCTGGAGAGCAGGTACGTGCATATTTGTTGGAAAAGGGCATAATGACGACAGCAGAGTTTGCTGAAGTTTTTGGGAAGATGCAACAGGATATTCAGCAAGAAAATTTCTATGGTATGCTCTATTTGAGAACGTTGGTAGGAGTAAAATTATAAGTTAGATTGCAAAAACAATTTTCTTACCAGGTGCATGGCCAGTGGATGATAGATATACTCGTAGTTGCCAGGGAAGTGCACAATCCTTCCTCCCCATCCACTTTTAAAGCGGTACACTCCCGCCATAGCCTCATCCTGGCTATCAGTTTCAGGGATACCCCAGAAGTCATAGGTTGTCGCGCCTTCTTGTTTAGCCCAACGAATAGCCTCCCACTGCAGTAGATAGTTGGGCATGCGTTGGCGTTGTTCATTGCTCGATGCGCCATAGAGGTAAATAGCCTGTTTAGCCACCAATCCTACGAAAATGCCTGCCAAAAGCTGCCCGTCGTAGTCTGCCAGAAATAATCGCGCCTGGTTGCGTGGCGCAAAGATTTGCCATGCTCGCAGATAATAATTCAGGGTATGTATGCTAAAGCCGTCACGAATGCTGGTCGATTGCAACAGACTGTACCAGTTACGTACATCCGCAACCGTCTTGGCTACGCGCACGCGCACTCCCTTGCGTTCAGCAAGGCGGATGTTATAACGCCATTTCTCCTTCATGTTTGCAAGCAAGCTATCCTCTCCAGGTGTTAGATCCACCATGATAGTACGTCCTGGCTGAATAGGCTGTACCGGCTGAAAGTGCATCGTATCCATATAGCGAGCAATATCATTGCTCGCTTGCCGGCCAAACTCGTATGCTGGCTCGACCTGCAAAGCAAGCGCACCTTGTCTGCGTAAATATGAGTGTAGTTGTGAGAAAAAAGCCGGGACAATACTCGACTTATCCGGGTTTGACCAGTCAAGTACCGGCCCTTTAGGGATGTAGGCAAGATGTCCAAATGATAGTGGAAAATGTGCAGCGGTACGACGGAGAACTTGAACGGCTGCTACTATCTGTTGTTGTTCCATATCCCAAAATGCGAGGCGAATTGGATACCAGCCTGCGCTTGCTTTGAGTTCTCCCCAACCCCAGCTTTGTAGAAGGTGTCCGCCAGGGTTAGCTGAGACAAACGCATCCCATTGATGTTGTTGCTCTACAGGGGCCAGAAGAAGTAGGCAGCGGTGCGACATGAGTGTAACTCCTATGATACAATATCTATTAATTATAACCTGGGAACTAATCTCCTCACCGACATATAGGAGGCGACTCGTGAAAATTGTGATCCTTGGCTGTGGTCGCGTTGGTTCGACACTGGCTACCATGTTGGATCGTGCAGGGCACACAGTATCTATTATCGATTATAGCAGTGAGGCATTCCAGCGCTTGAGTCCTGATTTTGGTGGTTCAACTTTTGTAGGCAATGGTGTTGACGAAGAAGTATTGATTCGAGCCGGGATCAAAGACGCCGATGCGTTTGTAGCGGTTACCAATGGTGATAACCGCAATATCATGTCAAGTCAGATCGCAAAGGAAATCTTTAGAGTAAAGAAGGTCATGTGCCGTATCTACGATCCTATTCGAGAGGAAACTTACCACGAACTTGGCTTAGAGACAATCAGCCCAACGAAAGTTGGCGCTCAAATGTTCTTTGATGCTCTAATAGCACAGAAGTAGCGTGCATTGAATGTAGGATCAGTACCTGGTATGTCTTTCGGGATATCGTCAGGAAGTAATACCGATAGCCACAGAACGACCACGCAGAAGAATTAAAGGGGACGAATCATATGTATATTATTATCGGTGGTGGTGGCGAAGTTGGCTACTATCTCACCAAGAGCTTGTTGCATCAGGGACATGAAGTCCTCTTGCTCGAGAAAGGTTCATCACGCTACCAGGCTCTTAATGATGAGTTGGGGCCAGCGGTTGTGCGCGGTGATGCGTGTGAGGCCAGAACTATGGATGAGGTAGGCGCAAGTCGCGCCGATGTTGTCATCGCTGTGACGGGAGACGACGAGGATAACCTGGTGATTTGCCAGATGGCGAAAAAGCGTTTCAAAGTTGGTACCACCATAGCTCGCTTGAATAACCCTAAACACGAGGATATCTTTCAGAAGCTTGGTATTGACCTGACTGTTAGCCCTACCAGAGCGATTCTCTCGCTTATCGAGTCCGAGCTTCCCAGCTCGCGTTTCGTTCCTCTGATGACACTGAAAAGCGCAGGCTTAGAGATCATTGAGATGCGCATCCCGGAGGAATCACCAATTGTGGGTAGTATGTTACGTGATATCAACCTGCCGCGTAGCTGCAATCTGGCCTTAATTATACGAGATAAGCAATTTATCACTCCTACCGCTGAGACGCGGATTCTTGCACATGATGACGTATTTGCTTTGGTCAATCGCGAGGGTGAAGAGGAGTTGCGCAAAGCCTTTGGCACGTTGGACTAGCACACTAACCTATTCCTCTTCTCCGAACTCAGAATGCCGCCCCAAGCCAGTACTTGTTTTCTCTTCTTGCCGAGGGACAGGGCGCAACAGATCTATATGTTCAATCTTGCCAGGATTTGAGATCCCTTTCTCCTGCTGCTTCACATCAACAGAAGAGGGCGAGACGCCGTTTGGGCGTTCTCCAGCCGATTTATCCGCATCAGAACTCGTGCCTGTTAAACCTCCTTTGCGAATCTTGAGATGGTTCTGATTCGAGCGGCGCCGAATCCACGAAGAACGCTTATCCGCAAGAATCTCATCTGCGCTTTCACCGCGAAAGGACCTGTAGAAACTCGCAATCACAACCCAAATGGCGGCAAGGACGGGGGTTGCTATCAAGGCGCCAAATGGACCAAACACTTGCACACCAACAATCAACGCAAGAATAGAGGCAACGGGGTGCAGACCAACCGCTTGTCCTACGATACGTGGACCCAGCACATTGCCTTCAATCACTTGAATAATGATGAAGTACACAAGGACCGCGTAAGTGCGAGGAAACGGATCTGGCAAGAGTAGAGAGATCAGAATCGCCGGAATAGATGCCAGTGCTGGTCCCAACATTGGGATTGTTTCGAAGAGAAAGGCCATTACGCCAATAATTAGCGCAAAGTTGCTCAATCCCAGAAAATAACATCCTAATCCAGCTAGCACACCAATAATGGTTGCCAGGGTGAGTTGCCCCCGAATATAATTACCAACCACGCGGTTGAGCGCATCCTGAAATAAGAGAATATGCGGCATGGATCGTTTTGGAGCAACACTAATCACGGCGTTTCGTAGACGATTTCCATCTAGTGTCAGGTAGAAACTTAGCACAACCACCAGCGTGATGTTCACAAACACTTCCCCCACTATCTGTACTATTGAGACAAGGTTGGTCGCTAAAGAAAGCGCAAATGAATTTGCCTGATCTTCAATCGTGCTGATAGCTTTGTTTATGGAGGATAGTGGGATGCCTTGTTTTACCAACCAATCCAACGTTGCTGTATAGGAATTTGGTATATTCTGGACATATTCTGGCAAATGCGTAGAGAAGTAATTCACCTGCTGAATAAGCGAGAATACAAGCGCATAACATAATGCCACTAATCCTGATAATACAACGATGTAGACAATGAGAGCTGCAAACAAGCGTGGCATACGGTTATTCAGCAAGTTCACCAGCGGTGTAACTAGAAACGCCACTGCCATTGATAGTAAGAGCAAGACAATGGCATGAATGAATATGCCCATGATTGAAAAGGCTGCCCAAAAGAGAAAGCCAACGCAAATGACGACGATAAGAATATCGCGCCAGCGCTGCCAGTTCACTTGTTCCATACGATTTTGCCTCGGATAAATCAAGCCAGACGACCTCTCTTGTTATTTTGGCAGGTATCGGCCAAAAGCGCAAGCCAATACGTTGTCTACTATCAGGGGCTACGTTCTATACATAGAAAACGTCCTATCGCACGGATTTTTTTGATAACTTGATTTGTCGTAGCCAGGCGAAACTATTTGTGGCATTTCTACGTCCTCTTATGTAGAGGCACTTGCTATGACCAGGGTTTGATTGGGGCGGCGACGAAGTGACCGATTTCCTGAGAAGCATAGACGTAGAGTTAATAACCTCTACTAACTTCGTCTTAGAATAATAATGACAAATTAAACATTTTTCTTTTTCTTGAAAAGATTTAATGAATGAGGATGTGTCCATGAATGTTACTACCTCCACTTTCACAGCTACACAGATGATCCTGGCCTGGACACTTCTTGGGTTGCTTGTAAGCTGGCTAATCATTTTTGCTGCGTTGTCCCTGCGTGTTTTTGTTATGAAAAATGCTGAGTTCGAAGATTTGCCTACGCCATCCAGACCTCTTCCGGCCATATCCGCACAAACCGCAGATACACAAACGCACTATTTTAGGGTAGCCACAGGCGATATGCTATCCAAAAGCACAAATTCAGACGCATCTAGAGATAGTGGCACAATCCCCATTAAGTAGACAACGAACGTTACTTCCTGACTAACCAGAGCGTGCCGGGCGAAATGTGCCGTTATCATTGATGTATACAAAATGGGCATCTTGTACGTTAACGACCATATCAACTACACCATCGGCGTTCACATCTTGAAAAGAAAGGGTAACTGGCGCCAGATCCTGTCCCTGGCCAATAAGTATTGGCCCACTGTAGATCTTCGCTTTCGAGGAATCGCCTCCAGGTAGCTCAATGATGAGAACTCGGCGATGTAAATTCTCGGCTATAAAGTGACTCGGGTTGCTCGGTGAATCGTTATGTCCAACAATAGCGTCGGTTTGGAATGTGCGTGGGCGACCATAATGCCAATCGTCCTGGGTGACCTGCCACCAATTTCCTAGTGCACTAAATGTGAACCAACCTACAATCATAATAATCATAGCCAATCCGACAAAGACAAGCCAGTGGAAGTGTGTTCTCTGTCTATAAGCTACATCTCTAGCTGTGTTTGTGGGGAATATTTCATCAGTGTAAATATTGCGTTGTCGATTGCCCTGTACTGCCGGTATACCTGTTTGAGTCGCTGTACGACGTGGCGGTATTGCTGCGCGGCTTTCACGGGTACTGCCTGAAGCGTTGTATCGTTGAGTGGTGATTGGCAGCGAATCAACTTGCCTGCGACCTGTCTCTGTTCGTACATCGGGCGTCTGTTGATAACGACGTGAGCTTGTGGGTAAACGTGTTGGCCACTCATCATCATAATCACCATCATCCAAGATATCATCATCTGTATCTCTTGGTTGTTGTGCAGCCGGTCGCTGATTACGCTGCTGCTTGCGGTATTGATCCACCTTATCACCGACCTCTCTTGAGTAATTGACCGAACATATGCTATAGTAAATATGTTCTAATTATACAATTAACCATAAGAAAGTCAAGCTTTTTGGGGGCCAAATTAGAACTTCAGTACTAAATTCTTATGTCCATAAGATATCCTATGCGAAATGTCCAAATCTCCTGTATAATACATGCCATTATCAGCCTCAAAAGGAGCAAGAATCTGTGCGTTTTAGTCTACAAGATATAAAGAAACAAGTTCATCGGCGTGGTGATACACTCTCCGTTTCACTACACTTCTTACGTACAGGAGAACTGCGCGCAGAAATCGAGCACCTGGTAAGGTATCATGAACAATTGCTGGGTCGTCCTCAACGAGATTTTTCTATTGAAGAGGCCTGTACATGCATAGGTGACTATCGCCTTGCTCGCTGCCTCATCGCTACCCTTAGCGCCTGGTATAATTGGCAACAATGTGAATGGCAAACAGCATTACAGCGGCCAGCCAACGATTTGCTTGCACGCTTTCAAGAGGCGGGCATTACATCATCTGTGCAACTCCGGCTTGCGCTCTTCAACTTCGTCAATGAGCGCTATTGCGGCTTTCTAGAAACACAAACACGTCCAGAGGCTTTAGAGCAATTTATCGAAATGTATTGTGGAAAAGACAAGTCAGGTATGCCCACATTTAGTATCGCTGATCTCAAATACCTCCTGGCCATCGATAGCGATGAAGAAGCTCTGCTCCGGCGTGATGCTCCTCATCCGCCAGGTGTAGATCAGGTTGCAGCGCTTTATAACCAATGGGTTTTTGAAGCTGCTCTCTTCAATGCCTCGGATGTACACTTCATCATTGATTGCAACGCCTTTATTGAAATGCAGGATGCAGGCTCCAATAGACCTGCGACAGGTGTAGGCGCCGTTATCAAACGACTATGCTACCTTGCACGTAAACTGGGAGTATACTACGACCTTGCTTATGACTCCGCCTCAGTCGCTGGACAGACAGCACCTTCTATCCTGCATCTCACCCTCTACGGCCCGCAAGAGATGACTGGCGCTCCACAACAATACGGCATCCGCCTGGCAAAACTCTCCAGGATCCTCCTCGGTTACAATAACCCGCGTAGGGGCGGGGGCGGTATGGATGAGGGGTGGGGACGCTTGCGTCGCCCTGGCCCGATTTCGGATTCTGATCCTAATCGCTTGCATCGCTCCGGCCCTCCTTCCCCACATACTCTACCAACCACCGCTATCCTCCAGGCCCAGGCTACCGTGCATTTTCTCCAACGCAGCTATCGTTTTGTCATGGATACCAGGCTGCTCAACTTGCTTCTACTACCATCAGACACAAACCTGATCGAACCATCGCTATCTTTAATTTCGGCATCCTCGTCATCCAACGAACACATACCCAATCAACAATTACACGAATCATCCCATTCCTACCATATTGCGTCAACCATCTATGATAGCTCTATAGAACAAACTTTTGCCGAAGCCTTTCAAGCGCTTGCCAATAGCGACGGTGCTGACGGTTGGCGACTGGAACGTGAACCGGAGCCGCTCATATTGACCCATCCTTCAATGGAAACTGCATCATCGACTGCACTACAGGGTATATTCATCCCTGACTTCGCGCTCACTCGTGACAACCTGCGTATTTACGTAGAAATACTTGGCTTCTGGACACCTTCATACCGCGAACGTAAAATTGCGAAATTGCAACTTCTCAAAGGTCACAAAGACCTGGTGTTGGCAATTCCTCGGGAATCTTACGAGACATTTGCCAGCCTCTCCACCGATTTTCCTATAGTTATTTATGATGGGCAACTCTCAGCAACGGAATTGCTCAAGGTCTTGAGATCCCGTTATGATGATCTGGCCGATCGACTGGCACAAATTGATGTTGATAGCGTGCGCAAACGCATTGAAAGTGATGGTTTATTGCCTGAACGCGCCTGTTATACACTGTTGCATTGTTATCGACGTTCAGAACTCCAGCGAGCTGCTGAAGACGTTATAAGTGAAGGCATTGCTTTCACTCCAGGAGTTGGCTTTTACCAGATTCAATCGGTAGAACATCTAAGAAACTCGTTCGTAGAATGGTTAAGGGAGAAAGTCAGGAGATCGGGGGAGGTTGAAGGAAATGATCTGGGTAAACTATTGCCCTTACCCTGGGTGATACAAGAAAGTAGATCGCATTGGCCAGTCCTGGCCACCTGTGAAGATGCCACAATAGAGGCCCTGATCAGCCTCTGGCCGGAGGTGCATATAAGCCGAAGCTCAATCTTTGAGGCTACTATTACAGTCTCAGATGGAAAAGAAACACCACTACCACAAGTCGAATCTACACCAAAGAAATTGGCGCGAACGCAACGAACACCCGCAAAAAAACGTATTATACGCGAGACAAGTCAACCCGACTTATGGAATTAAAAAGTATGGACACAAAAGAACTTATAGGCACAACGCTCGGTAGCTGCACCATTGAACGCATCATCGGACAAGGCGGCATGGGAGCAGTGTATCTCGCTCAACAAGCTCGCCCCGTTCGCACAGTGGCAGTAAAAGTCCTCATACCTGCTTCCGGTTTAGACCCCGATCAACAGCGCACTTTTTTAGAACGTTTTCGCCGCGAGGCCGACACCGTCGCCAAACTCGAACACAAGAACATACTGCCTATCTATGAGTACGAAGAGGCGCTTGTGGATGGGCAGCGCCTCGCTTACCTTGTCATGCCATATATCCGTGGTGGCACGTTGCGCGAACGCATAGATGAGATGAGACGCCAGGGACAACAATTTGATCTCAATACCGTTGCCAGCTACATAAGCCAGGTCGCGGACGCGCTCAGCTACGCCCATAGCCTTGGGATCATACACCGTGACGTGAAACCAGGCAATCTACTCTTTCACCAGGACGGGCGCTTGCTTTTGAGTGATTTTGGTATCGTTCGCTTGATCGCCATGCCTTCTTTGACCACCGCTGGAAATTTTCTGGGCACAGCCGAATATGCTTCACCAGAACAGGTGAGCGCCGGTGAACTTGATGCTCGCTCAGATAACTACTCGCTAGGCATCATTCTTTACGAACTGCTCACGGCCAATGTCCCTTTTACTGGTCCAAATCCTTTTGCCGTTATGTCGAAGCAGCTTAATCAGCCAGTGCCATCGATCAGAAAAATTCGACCCGATTTATCTCCTGCCATTGAATTTGTTGTAAAAAAAGCGCTCGCAAAGAATCCCAAGGACCGCTATCAAAACGCTACTGAAATGGCTGATGATTTGAAGGCCGCGGTAACTCCTGCACTTGCTTCGCCTGCCGGACTGCTCATAAAAGGTGACGCCAATCATGATGATCTGACCATTTCCGATCGTTCCTGGCAGGCGCCTGTACCTCTAGTAGCGATGACCCCTGCAGGTCACGCGGAGAGTGCATTGCCTCCCACCAGCCCTGCTAACCCTGCAGCCATCCCACCAGTGGCCATGCCCTGGCAGCAGGGTGGAGGCGCCTGGCAATGGCCAGCAGGAGCCGCATTTATTGGGCCATCTCAACTCCAACCCGTTGCACCTCCTCAACCAGACCCTCTGCCCCTTGCGCCCTCTCCAACATATCGCCAGGGCCGCCGGCTCTTCTACTACGGTGTAGCCCTCATTGCAATTCCGTTACAATTGCTTGTACTTATTCTGCTCACTACTCCTCTCAGGATTGGAACTGCATCCCTTGCTATTCCAGGGATACTGCTGGGTGCTGGCATCAATCTGCTGGCACTGGCAGCTATGGGCTTTGTTGCAGTCACCCGGAGCCGCAACATTCGCAGGCTATTCTATCGTTGCCTGGCCGTGGCTCTTATCGCCCCGGTGCTAAGCGGTTTTTTCATCAGCTTTGGCGCTGTCGTTCGTAACAATGATCTCTACCTGCCGATTATTGCCTATGTCATACTCTTGCTCAGCAACATGTATACTCTTCGCCAGCTTGGCCGGGTGGACGCTGCTCATGAACAGTTCGAAGTTACACCCGTTTTGTGGCGTCCAGCGCTGGTAGGAGCATTAACTGGTCTGCTTCCTTTAACGATTATCCTCATCATTGTTCTGGCAACCCCTCCATCGATTACGCCAGGTACCTCGCTCCTGCTGCGTATGTTCGTTGTGCTCTTTATAGTTCTGATCGGTGCGCCGACACCTGGAGCGATGATGGCCGTGTGGCTTTCTGGAAAAATAACATTTCCTGTACTCTTACGCAGTAGCGCTATTGCAGGCGTGTTCATGTTCATTGGCGCCTTCCTGCTCGCTGCTTTATGGGGATTACTCCCATCCAGTTACACCCTCTTTTACGCTCATTTTAGACCAGCCGTGCTTGCATTCCTCATCATCCTCGGCTTACTTGCAATCATTGGCGTCCTCCGTGGTATGCTCGACGCCTATGTCTACCACAGGCTTCTTCTTAGAAGAAGAAACAAAAATTCTTCTTCTCTCACATCCTAGGCTCCTGGTGGCAATACCCATACTTTCGCGTTTGTATAGACTACATCGGCTGAACTGGTCGATTCATCTGCAGAAAAGCCAATCTGACCGTGTGTATAAGTGCTATCCGTGACGCTTGTGACCTCTGTCTGATTCACATAAAGCGTCATCGTGCTGCCGCGAGCAACAACACCTATAGTGTTAGTCGGGTTCAGTGTTTGACCAATATTACCAGATTTCAACGTGCGTGCATTTGCGGCAGTGTTATCCACATAAATGTAGATTCCATAGGTAGAATCCGCAAAGATTGCTATCCTATAGTACTGAGTTTTGGCTTCATTTCCTCGGAAGATCAGTCCCCCACCCTCTCCTTTGGAGATACTCATCTCTACTTCAAAAGTAAAGTCGCTGAAATCGGTTTTGATACCCAGGCAGGGACTAAATGTGTTCGTTTGTGAATCGAGGACATGATAAGCGTTTCCAATAAACTTACAACTATCATTGTTATCCCACAAATACCCTTTGCTATTATCTGTGAGAGGGTCAGACAGTTTTAAGTTAGCGCTGAATGGATAGGTTGATGCAATTGCTGTAGCTGTAGCGTTGGCCTCGGCCGTCGCGGTCAATTGAGTGTGTGCTGTCTGCGTGCCAGTCTGAGCAGTAGCAGTGGCATTTGCATTATTTGTCTGCGTTGTATTGTATGATATCAAACCGAAGGCGACGCCTCCTACTACAAGCACTAATGCCAGCGCAACCAGCAGTATTACTCTCCCTGAGATACCTCCTGAGCGCGGTTGAGTAGGTGGTAGAGAAGGAGGCGCAGGAGGTGCGTAAGGATTATAATCTGGTTGCGCTCCCTGTCCAGCCTGGGTTGGTGCATACTGGTCATAAGGATTGTAGTCAGGGTTAACTGCTGGACGAGGGGTAGGTGGATTGGGCGTATAAGGATAATATGAACCGTAATTAGGGGTTTGACCAGGAGGTGTCGCGCCTGGTGAATATGGACCGTAGCCCGGTGCTGTTCCCTGGCTCTGACCTGGTGGCGGCGGTGGTGAGCCATAGGATGTCCCTGGCGTCGCATTTGGATCAGGTGGATTTTGCTCGTAAGGATTGTAGGGATTCTGACTCATGACAATCTTTCTCCTCGCTAAGTTAAAGAATGTAATGAAAATAATACTACAGCAGTATAACATATAGAAAAGTCAATGAGAACTTATAATAAGACAAAACTATTACAGAAAGCCTTAAATCCTTGCAACCCTTCACAAAGGGATACATATCCCCTATAATATGTAAAGTAACAATGCACATTTACCCATCCACATAACAGCATGATCTCGCTGCTAGGGGAGCCGTTTGGCTGAGAGGTAACCGCAATGGGCGGATTATCGACCCTATGAACCTGATCTGGATAATACCAGCGGAGGGAAGCGGCACTACGAGCCAGCAAAAAGCGCAAGTGATTCAGGCCGCAATCCTCCCCATCAGGATTGCGGCCTTTTGCATGCTCACGTGGAGAGAAGAGCATGGATTTACCAAAATTACTGGTGCAAGGTGTCTCGAAAACTTTTGGTTCGGGACGCCAGCGCCTCGATACACTGTCATCAATTGACCTGGCTGTCGCTGCCGGCGAGTTTGTCTCGGTCATCGGGCCGAGCGGCTGTGGGAAGAGCACACTTTTTAACATCATTGCAGGCGTGGAAGAGCCAACTTCAGGTACGATTGCCATCGATGGTGAAACCAGCATTATTCGCGCTGGCAAAACCGGCTACATGCCACAGCAGCCGCTACTTCTCCCCTGGAGAACAGTCGAAGAAAATGTAATGCTCGGCCTGGATGTACGTCGTATCCCACGAACAAAGGCCAGGTACGAAGCGCACGAACTGCTCAAGCACTTCGGCCTGGCAGAATTTGCCCAAAATTATCCATCCACCCTCTCTGGAGGGATGCGACAGCGTGTCGCGCTACTGCGCACCGTCCTCTTCAACAATTCCTTTCTTCTCCTGGACGAACCGTTTGGCGCGCTGGATGCTCTCACCCGGCTCTCGTGTCAAATGTGGCTGCTGGATCTCTGGCACGAGTTACACGCAAGTATTCTCTTTATTACCCATGATGTGCGTGAAGCAATCCTTTTATCTGACCGTATCTATGTGCTGAGTGCTCGTCCAGCGCGAGTCTTGCGCGTAGTGGATAACGATCTGCCACGTCCGCGTCAACCAGAGCATCTGGCATTGGGACAGGCAGTGCAACTGGAACAAGAATTGATGTCAATTCTTATGAAAGAGCAAAGTAAATGACACTTCGCAGACTGGCTGGCTATGGCCCGGCCATTGTGCTCACGATAACACTATTAGTGCTCTGGGAATTGTATGTGCGCGCAAGCCAGGTAAGCGTGCAGGTGTTACCATCGCCAATAGCCATCGTCCAGGCACTGGTGAATAACTGGGGTGTTATCTATGATAATACGCTACAAACGTTGCTGGAGACAGTCCTGGGCCTGGCGATAGCGACACTGCTTGGCCTCTTGTTAGCAATCATGCTTGATATCTCGGGTTGGATGCGGCGAGCAGTTTATCCATTGCTCATCACTTCACAGACCATTCCAATCATAGCGCTTGCTCCGCTGCTGCTCATCTGGATTGGCTATGATATACGCCCGAAACTGATCGTCGTCACGCTCTATTGTTTCTTCCCTATAGCCGTAGCCACCGTCGATGGCCTCGCATCAGCCGAACCAGAATTGATCAAGCTACTGCGCAGCATGCGAGCTACCCGCTGGCAGATGCTCCACTTAGTGCGTTTACCCGGAGCCATGCCCGCATTCTTCTCTGGCCTGCGTATCGCAGCAGCCTATAGCGTCATCGGTGCCATCTTTGGTGAATATGTTGGCGCAGAGAAAGGGCTTGGCATTTATATGCAGAAAGCGGCAAACTCGTTTGCAACCATCAACGTCTTCGCCGCCATACTCGTCACAACCATACTTAGTCTACTACTTTTCGGCCTCATATCATTGATTGAACGCATAACCCTGCCGTGGTACCACGGCTCAAAAACCCATTGGTAACTAGGAGGAACCTTATGAATTCACGCACACGCCTGATAATCAGTATCGGCATACCGGTACTCCTGATTATAATTGTTGTCGGAGCTTTTCTTTG
>WNFX01004209.1_pt1 | contig 23751 bp, 22 predicted proteins | sample 5400111 | NCBI WGS metagenome assembly WNFX01 (sample SAMN13153363, study PRJNA577476) | soil metagenome | isolation source: 40 cm soil or saprolite under grassland replicate 1 | place: USA:California | collected 2016-06-15
TCGACCGATCACCGAAGCCACCGTCCCCGCGAATGGCTCACGGAAGGCCTTCAGAAGCTCGAGAAGCTTGCGTTTTTGAGCGACCGGACGGGCAGGACGATCGGTCAGGCGGCCATTCAGTTCGTGCTCAATTCGCCTGCGGTAGCCTCGGTGCTGCCGAATATCTACGACGCGGAGCAGTTGGCCGAGTTTGTGGGCGCTCCCGATACCCCGGCGCTATCGGAGGATGAACTCGCGAACATCAACGAACTCTACGAACGGAACTTCGGCGTGGCTCCAGTAGCAGCGCGGCAATCGTGACGTCGCTGCCGGGACTGATCGGTCGTATCTCTCGAACCTGCAATGAGCGATAAAACGCGCGATCCCAAAGGCCGGCGACGGGTCGTCAAGTTTTCCTTCTATCGTGTAGATCCCGCCTGGCGAGCGCTTCCTTCAAGCGAGCGCGAATGCGGGACGCGAGCAGTCTCGGACACAGTACAGGCGTTCTCTGACCGCCTCCAAATCCGCAGCTACAGCCTCGTTGGCACGCGTGGCGACGCCGATCTTCTGCTCTGGCAGATCGGCGACGAGCTGGAGGATATCCAGCAGCTCGCAAGCTTCATCAACGGGACACCGATGGGCCCATACTTGACGATGCCCTATTCCTACCTGGCCATGACCCGCCCTTCGATCTATGTCAGCCGTGAGGAGGGCCGGGGTGAGCGATTGGAATTGCATCCCGGAGACTCGAAGTACTTGTTCGTCTATCCTTTCGTCAAGACCCGAGAGTGGTACCAACTGTCGCTCGACCAGCGGCAGAAGATGATGGACGAACACATTCGTATCGGGCGAAAATATCCCTCCGTTAAGCTCAACACGACGTACTCCTTCGGCCTTGATGACCAGGAGTTTGTCGTCTCCTTTGAGACAGACGAACCGGCTGACTTCCTCGATCTGGTAATGGAGCTCCGCGAGGCCAAGACCAGTCTTTACACCCTGCGTGACACGCCGATCTTCAGCTGCATCGCCATGGGCTTGCAAGAGACGCTTGATTCACTCACCGGCGCACACGAGGAGCGGAGTACTCAAGCGGTCGAGAACGCGTGGCAAAAAGTAGCTGATGCTTCCGCTCTCCCACCCGGCTCCAGCCGCGTCGTCTACTACCGAGGGGACCAGGTCGCGATATTTAATGTGGGCGGAGAGCTCCGCGCCATTAGCAACCGGTGTTCGCACGCCAATGGATCACTCGCCGAGGGGACCGTCGAGGATGGCTCCGTGATCTGTCCTTCCCATCGGTCGCGCTTCGACTTAACCACTGGGGAGCCTCTCGAAGGCCCGGCGGCCCGTCCGCTGCGAACATACAGCGTTCGCCTTGAGCACGACGTTGTATTATTGGGGCCGTCCACCGCCTGAACCGCGGCCAACATAACCGCCACCTGCTCCGTCTACCTAAACGCATTGCAGATGAGACTTCCGTTCGGGCCGATAGTTGCCGCCGTGGCCGTTCTGCTCCTCGCGTCCTGCGGCGGCGGCGAACAGGAACCGGTTCGCTCAGCAACGCCCTCGCCGCGTCCTGCGCGGCCTGTGACGGTCGAGATGAAGACCGTCGAGACAGAGACTCCCCCTGCTGAGCCGCCGCCGGCGGAGGAGTTTGTCGAAGCGCACTACCATCACAACGAAGGGCCGCCCGCGATCGTGTCCGCGGAACCAGAGGCAGGCCCCGCGGCTCCAGCCGCGCCCGCCGCCGCCCCTCCGCCGGATAGGCCGATCGCCGAACTCCTCCATCCGCCTCCGTACACCGTTTTCGTCGACGCCGGTCACGGCGCGCTCGACTCCGGCGCTGGCAACGGCGACCTCCTGGAGAAAGATGTCAACGTCGATGTCGCTACTCGCCTCGCTCCCCTTCTCGGCGGCTCCGGATACAACGTGTACTTGTCTCGCTGGGGGGACTACACGCTGACGCCGTTCCCGGTTAACACCTACCAGAACCGCCGGGATGAGATCCAGGCCCGCGTCGATGTGGCCAACAGCGTCCACGCAGACATACTCGTCTCGATCCATTTCAACGGCGGGCCGACGAGCGCCCGCGGCCTCGAGGTTTACTACAATCCGGACCGCTCGTTCGGCCAGTACAACTGGACGCTGGCAGACCTCACGCGCCAGGGTCTCGTCAGTCACATACGCAGTGCGGGTTACGACGTGCCCGACCGCGGGGTCAAGAACGATGCCGGCGTTTGCTGCAACCCGGCCAACCCTCACTCGTGGATTCTCGGGACAAATGATGGCTTCCGGCCGAGCATGATGCCCGGCATCATCGGGGAAGCGATGTTCGTTTCGAACGACTTCGAAGCGCAGCAGCTCTGGCGGCCGGAAATGCGGCAGGCCATCGCTGAGGGCTACAAGGCGGGCATTGATGCCTACTTCGGTTGGCTTCTGCCCCAGGTGCCGCCGCCACCGCCCACGCCGACACCAGCGCCGACCCCTGAGCCGACACCTGAGCCCACGGCGTCGCCCACGGACACCCCTGCGCCGACTCCTTCGCCTCCAACGTTGACACCCAGTTCATCGCCATCCCCGTCGCCTTCGCCACCTACCGACACGCCCATGCCCACTGCGCGGCGCTGGCCGGGTCCTTCGCCCGGCTCAACCTAAGGTGCTGCTGTCTAATGATTGAGAAACCTGGTCCAAGCAGTTGCTGCGCAGCAGTTGCTCCGAGCAGGACGATAACGGTCGGCCGAAGTAGCTGAATTTCGGCCTCCAGCCATGGCTTGCATGCCGCCATCTGGCGGGCGTTCGGCTTCTTGTGGACGCGCTTTTGCCGCGAGTCTCGCGCCAGTTGAAGTGCTTGACCGCGTTGGTCACATTCCCAATAGCTAGCGCGTGGCGCCCCCGGCAGGACTCGAACCCGCAACCTCCTGATCCGAAGTCAGGCGCTCTGTCCAATTGAGCTACGGGGGCGCGTTTCGAGTATAGCATCGCCCTTTATAGCGCTCGGGTTTCCCTAGCATCGCTCTGGCCTCTATCCTCTTGGTGGACTCCGTGTTCGAGGGAAAGCCTATGGTTACGACTATCGAACCTGAAGACGTAGACCCCGCCGACCGCATTGAAGAGCTCCTCAGCGGCGATAACGTCGAGGGCGCCGCCGAGCTACTAGCGGACATGCATCCGGCCGATCAGGCGGACCTCTACGACCGACTCGACGACGCCGAGCGCGAGACGATGCTCGCACTGCTCTCCACTGAGGCGCGCGCCCAACTGCTCGAGCACCTCGACGAAGAGACCCTCGAGGAGATTGCTCAGCGCCTGCCTCGCGTAGAGCTGCCCCGCGTGCTCGACCTAACGAAAAACGACATCGCGGCCGACGCGCTGCGCATGTTGCCGCCCGCCGAGGCCGCCCTCGCGCTGGCCCAGATGAAGACCGCTTCCGAAGTAACGCCGCTCCTGATCCACCCGGACGAGAGCGCCGGCGGCCTCATGACTCGCGGGTTCGTCGCGCTGCATAAGGACATGACCGTCGGCGAGGCAATGACCCTACTGCGGGCCCGCAAGCCACTCGCCGAAGAGGCGTATTACCTATACGTTCTCGACGCGCGAAACCGCCTCGAAGGCGTTGTGAACCTGCGGCAACTTATAGTCGCCGAACGTGACGTGCGGATCGAAGACGTAATGACCCGCGACGTCGTGTCCGTGCGGCCCGACACCGACCAGGAGGAAGCCGCCCACCTCCTCCAGCACTACCGTCTACGCGCCCTTCCCGTCGTCGACGAATCCGGCGTGCTCAGCGGAATCATTACTGCCGATGACATCATCGACGTGATTCAAGAAGAGGCGACCGAAGATATGTACAGGATGGCCGGCGTTGGCGTCAAAGAATGGGCTTTCAGCCCGCTCCGCGAATCGGTCATACGCCGCGTGCCTTGGCTCAGCTTCAACATGGCTTGGGCGTTTGCGGGCGCGGCGGTGATAAGCCTGTTCGAAGGGACAATCCAGAAAGTAGCCGCTTTAGCCATATTTATGCCCATGATTGCCGGGCAGGCGGGTAACGCGGGGATCCAGACGGCAACAATCATGGTGCGTTCCATGGCACTCGGAGAAGTCAAAGTCTCGGATATTGCGCGGGTCCTAGCCAAGGAGTTGACGCTTGGTGCGATCAAAGGAGCAATCTTCGGGTCTGTTCTAGGCCTGATCGCGTGGGTATGGAAAGGGAATGAAGTCCTTGGCCTGGTTGCCGGGGTGGCGCTTTTCTGCAATATGCTCGTTGCAGCGACAGCCGGCGTCCTCATTCCAATGACACTGCGTCGGCTTGGATTCGACCCTGCTACGATCGCCGGTGTGTTTGACACCATGCTGACGGACCTCATGGGCTTCCTGATTTATCTGGGCCTCGCGACTCTGCTCGTCGATCAGTTGACCTAGAGCGCGGGGTTGTTTGTGGTAACGAGGCGCGATTCTTGACCGCCTCGAGGTCGCATGCTACGCTTCCGATTGGCCCCGGAGACGGGGCTGTTTTTCCCGCTGGCTGCGGGAGGGCCAGGTGGTGGGCGTAGCGTAGCGGTTAACGCGCCAGGTTGTGGCCCTGGAGATCACGGGTTCAAATCCCGTCGTCCACCCCAAATCATCCTTTTCTGCTTCGGGCTTCTCCACTTACACTGGTCTTATGACTGTGTCAGCGCTTGTGTGCGAACGATGCGGCGCCCCGGTGTTCACCGGGGCTGCTTTTTGTCAAAACTGCGGCGCCTCATTGGGTGTCACGCGGGCGCAGACGGACAGGATGCCATGGACACCTGCTGATGTCGCCAAAGCGATAGGGATCGTAGTTGCCGTGCTGATCGGGACTTCGATTCCGGCCAGCATCATAGCCCTTGTGATCGCGGGAAAAGAGGACATCGAAAAGGATGCTCTGGCTCTCACTGTAGCGCTCGCTGCCAGCGTATTCCTCGAAATCGGCCTTCTCTGGACCGCCATCCACTTCAGCGTTAACAAGTATGGCCTGCCCTGGTCATCGCTCGGAATCCGCCGGCCGCTACGAGGAGGGTTTTGGTTCACGGGCGGCTTAGCCTTCCTCCTTGTGATCGCGGGGCTCACAGTCAGCTATGCCTACTTCGGGGCGCTCGCACAAGTCGGAATCGAGCCGGACACCGAGATTAAAGAGACATTTCAGAACGCCGGGCCCCTGATCGTTCTCGCGATGCTCTCCCTTCTCTTCGCGCCATTTGCCGAGGAGATCTTCTTCCGTGGCTTTGTGTTTGGCGGTCTGCGTGGTCGCTGGGGGATAGCGTGGGCCGCGTTGGCCAGCGGCGCGTTATTTGCGCTTGCCCATATCGGCAACCCAGGCACGATCTACCTTTTGCCTCCTGTCGCCGCTATCGGAGCTCTCTTCGCTCTGGGCTATGCCTATTCAGGGTCGATCTTCACCAGCCTGCTGGCGCATTTTCTGTTCAACTTATTTGCCCTCGGCGCCGGCATCGCCCAATATTCATGAGTGCGCAACCCAGGTACGCGCCGGCGCACGGCCGAATCGAATCAGCCTTCGCTCGTATGAAGGCCGAAAACCGCACCGGGTTCGTCGCGTTCCTGACCGTGGGCTACCCAGACGTTGAATCGACGCTGCGTTTCGTGCCCGCCCTCATCGAGGGCGGCGCGGACCTAATCGAGCTCGGCGTCCCGTTCTCTGATCCCCTCGCCGAAGGACCGACGATCCAGCGCTCGTCCTTCCACGCTCTTCAGCAGGGTGTCACCCCTCGGCTGTGCTTGGACGTCGCCGCCAAGCTTCGCGAGCTGGGCCTGGAGGCGCCGCTCGTCCCAATGGGCTACTACAACCCGATGCTCGCCTATGGCCTGGAATCATTCGTGGGCGATGCCGCTTCTGCTGGCGTAGATGGGCTAATCATCGTCGACCTGCCGCCGGAGGAGTCGGCGCCGGTGCGCGCGGCGTGCTTGGCGAACGATATTCGCCTGATCTACCTCCTTGCCCCAACCAGCACGGACGAGCGGATCAAGCTCGTCGCGTCCATGGCGTCCGGGTTCATCTACTGCATTAGTGTCACCGGCGTTACCGGCGCACGGGACGAGCTGGCGCCGGGGCTTGAAAGCTTCCTTAGCCGCGTTCGAGCCCAAACACACTTGCCAATCGCGGTAGGATTTGGTATATCTCAGCCTAGGCACTTCCAGGCGGTGGGGCAGATAGCCGACGCTGCCGTGATCGGAAGTGCGATCATCGACGAGATTGACAAGAGCGATCCGTCACAGCAAGCAGCGAGGTTGAGAGAATATGCGGAGGTGGTCACCGGCCAGCGTAGAGCAGCCACTTAAGGCCGCTCGGGTTCTCGCCCACGGCGAGGATCCCGTCGGCCGTGTCTATTGTGGCGGCTCTCAGGCCGGCGTTTTTGGCTCACGCTGACCGTCCGGTCCGGCCGGAGAGTTCGGCGTGCTGACCCGGGGCGTGAGAGGGGCCACCACTGTAGAGGCAAACTCCCCCGAATCCATCCTCGAAGCGACTAAAGAGCTCCTCGCCGCGATGCTGAAGGTTAATAACGTCGACGTAGAATACGTCGCCTCGGCCTTCTTCACCGTAACCCCCGATCTGAACGCTGAATTCCCCGCCATCGCGGCCAGAGACATGGGCTGGAGCAGTGTCGCGCTCCTCTGCGGGCACGAGATGAACAAGCCTGGGGCTCTGCCGATGACGCTGAGGGTGCTCCTCCACGTCAATACGGAAAAGGCGGCGCGTGAAATAAAGCACGTTTACCTGAGAGGCGCGCGAGTCCTTCGGCCGGACATCGAGACCGAGATACGCTAGAGCGCCGGGTGCGTCTTATCTAGGACAAGGAGAAACATCATGATCGTCGTCATGAAGACCAACGCAACGGAAAATCAGATCGTCGGCGTACAAAAGGCCATAAGGGAACTGGGCTTCAAGGACCACCGCATACACGGTGAAGAGCGTAACGTCGTGGCCGTTCTTGGGCATGTCTACCCAGAGCTGGTCGACGAACTCGGTGTCCTCGAGGGTGTCGACACCGTCGTTCGTATCAGCAAGCCCTACAAGCTCGCAAGCCGCGAAGTCAACCCATACGACACAATCGTCCGCGTCGGCCAGGTGGAGATAGGGGGCGGGAGCATCGTTGTGATGGGCGGCCCCTGCTCCGTCGATACCGAGGAGAATGTCCTCGAAGCAGCGCGGGCCGTGAAGGCCGCCGGCGGCCACATCTTGCGCGGCGGCGCCTTCAAACCGCGCACAAGTCCGTACGCATTTCGGGGTCACGGAGAGAAAGGCTTGCACATCCTCGCCGCGGCGCGTGCTGAAACCGGTCTGCCGGTGGTCACCGAAGTCATGGACGCGCGCGATGTCCAGCTCGTCGCCAAACACGCGGATATCCTCCAGATCGGCGCTCGCAATTCGCAGAACTACACCCTGCTCGACGAGGTCGGCCGCTCCGGCAAGCCGGTCCTGCTGAAGCGCGGGATGTCTGCTACGATCGAGGAGTGGCTGCTCGCCGCGGAGTACGTCCTATCCCACGGCAACCGTGACGTGATCCTCTGCGAGCGCGGCATCCGAACCTTCGAGACGGCTACTCGCTTCACCTTCGACGTGAATGCAATCCCGCTGGTCAAGAAGCTCTCTCATCTTCCGCTCATCGGCGATCCCAGCCACGCGACCGGCAAATGGGACCTCGTCGAGCCGGTCGCGCTTGCCGCGATCGCTGCCGGAGCCGATGGTCTCGAGGTGGAGGTGCACCCGAACCCGGACCACGCGCTTTCGGACGGGGCGCAGTCGCTGACGCCGAAGAACTTCGCGAAGCTGATGGAGCGCGCCCGCGTCCTCGGGGATGCCATCGGCCGTCCGGTGGCGCCCGCGTATGGCGCGCCGGTCGCGGCGCGAAGAGCTTCCTAATCCACGTTCCGATCCGACTTGGGGGCGAGGCACGCCTCGTCCCCAAGGCATCCCTTGACTGGCGATTCCTAGTCCCGCACCCTAATCGCATGAAGACGGCCGAGGTCGCCGCCCGCCTGGGCGAGTTCTTTCGGCTGGACGCTTACCCGGCTGACGATTTCGCCGAAATCGGGCAGTTTTGTCGCGAGGCGGACATCCCGCTAGAACGCTACGCCACGCCGCAGTTCATCCAGCGCCATAACGGGCTCATGCTCGACAACGCCGATCAGGTGGAGCAGGTTTATACCCTTGTCTTTCCGTCAGATGAGGTCCTCGAAGAGGTCCGGCGCCGAGCGCAGGGCCGCCCGGTTCTCGTCTTCACGCACCACCCGATGGACTTCGAGACGTCAGGCCGCGGTCTCATCCCGATCAGCGAAACCGCCCTCCGACGCCTGCGAGATGCGCGCATCTCGTTGTACTCGGCGCACGCCCCGCTCGATTGCCATGATGCCGTATCGACCTCTCGCTCGCTCGCGCGCGCCGCCGGCGTTAAGGTGGACGATGTCTGCGCCGGCTACCACGGCGGTTATGCGGGCGTTATCGGAACGATCAACGAGACGATGCTTAAAGCGTTCGTGGAGCGGCTTTGCGCCGTATTAAATGTAGACCGCGTCGACGTCCATAGTTACACACCGACGGTGAAGCGAATCGCCGTTGTCGCCGGCGGTGCGGCCTTTCCACCGATGATGCAAGAGGCGATCGACGACGGCTGCGATGCTTACCTCACCGGTGACTTCCGCGTTCGCCACGGCGGCCCTTGGGCCGAGAAGCACCGGCCCGAATTCGACGCTTTTGTTGAGCAGGCGAAAATCAACCTGATCGGCGCCTCGCATTACGCGACGGAGGCTGAGGTGCTCCGCAATGAGATGCTCGGCTGGTTCGACAGCTTCGGGCTGCCCGCCGAGTTTGTTTCCCAGAAAGACCCCTGGCGATGACGTCTCGCAGACGTCAGCCTGAACGACGGCCACGTAGGCGCGCGGAAGATCGCCCCACCGCGAAGGGATCGGGGGTGCGCGAAACATCCCCGCGCGCTAGCCCTGCGCCTCGACGGACGGGCAAGGCGCCTCTCATGGCAATTTCGTTGCCACTGACCAGCCCGGTCGGGCCGTGATCACCGCGCAGGCCGAAGGCGTCCTTGCCGGCCTACCGCTCGCTCAAGCAGCATTTGGGCAGCTCGACCCGGAGCTTCGATGGACCGCCCAGAAAATCGAGGGGAACCGGATCTCGCCCGGGGATGTAGTCGCAAGCGTGGAGGGTCCGCTTCATTCGATCCTCGGTGCGGAGCGTGTCGCCCTCAACTTCCTCGCGCACCTCAGCGGCGTCGCGAGTATGGCCGCCACCGTCGTCGCACTACTCGAGGGCAGCGGTTGCGGCCTGCGGGACACCCGTAAGACAACTCCAGGGCTACGTGCTCTCGAAAAGTACGCCGTTCGAATCGGTGGCGGCACGAATCATCGCCTCGATCTCTCCGACGGAGTACTTATCAAAGACAACCACCTGGCGGCGCTTCGTGCCGGATTGCCGGCAGCCACCGACCATATTCAAGAAGCGATACGCCTTGCGCGCATAGCCAATCCAAAGATCACCATCGAGGTAGAGGTCACGACAGTGGATGAAGCTCAGAGGGCAATTCAAGAAGGCGCGGACGAACTGCTGCTGGATAACATGTCCCTGCGCGACATGAGGGATGCTGTCCGGCTGGCGGCGCGGCGCAAACCGCGCCCGCTCCTCGAGGCCTCGGGCGGAATCACGCTGACGAGCGCGCGCGCCGTTGCCGACACCGGTGTCGACTTCATCTCGCTGGGCGCGATCACACAATCGGCACCGGCGCTCGATTTAAGCCTCGAGATCGAAGCTGCATAGCGGGGAAGCATCCCAAGAGAGCGCAGCGGTTCTCCGAACTCAGACGCGACGCTGATGACGCACAGGAGGCCGAAGACAAACCCGACGTAGCCGGTTATCGTCCCTGCGCTGTGCCGCTCAGATCGTCTCATTCTCGGCTCCCGATTGTTCATTCTACACCCCCGGTCATACAAAATTCATATACGTTCTTATACTTTTTCATAAAACTGTCGAAACAAAGGATTTTGATCCTTGTAGCAGGATGCAGTTATGCGCGCGGCTGTTACTCTGCGTTAGAGGCGTGCATCCGCCGGGGCTAGGCTTTTTGGTTGACGCTAAGCGCGCGATCTCCCCATACCCACCATTGACTACAGGCAGGCAGTTGAATTCTAGAAATGAATTGAAATCCATATCAAAAGAACGGAAAAACGAACTCCCAGATTTGGCGAGGTACCTGGCGTACTCTCCCGCTCAGTTCCGGCGCGGCCGCTCCATCTCTTCACTGTCAACGACGATGGTCACGGGGCCGTCATTCACGAGTTCGACCGCCATCTTCGCCCCAAAGCGGCCCGTTTGTACCTGAATCCCAGAGTTTCGTATCTCGGCCGCGAACGTCTCGACCAGAGGTTCAGCTGTTTCGGGCGTAGCCGCTCCGGTGAAATTGGGCCGCCGTCCCCGACGCGTGTCAGCCAGAAGAGTGAACTGGCTTACGACGAGCGCCTCGCCCGCGACATCGAGCAGCGACAGGTTGAACCGACCCGCATCGTCTGAAAAGATGCGCATTTGGACGCATTTTCGCGCCAGCCGCCCTGCCTCATCTTGGGTATCCCCGGGCGCGATACCGACGAGGACCAAAAGCCCCCTTCCGATCGATGCTACGATCTCCCCGTCCGCGGCCACAGCCGCTCGGCTCACGCGTTGCAATACGACCCGCATATGCCAATCTTATTGGCCGACTGCTCTTGGTGCCGCGTTGCGCGCCCCGCCAAAACAAAAACCGCGGATCGGAAGAAGGCCCGCCGCGATTCGCGAGACGCGTTCTTTACCGGTCAGTCAGCCGCCGCGGCTTCCGCCTTAGGCGAGCTCTCGCTGCTCTGTGAATCACCCCTGTCGTCATGCGAGCGCCCGCCCCGATCGCTCGACGCGCTCCCCGACTCGGTCTCGGCGGACTTGCCGTTACCGCCACGCGAGCTACTACGATTGTCCGTGCTGTAGAACCCCGGCCCCTTGAAGATCACCGCGGGAAGGCTAATTTGGCGCCGCGCCATTGTTCCGCAGACCGCGCAGGGTTGCTCCCGCGGCGCGTCGAATCCTTCCGTTTTCTCGTAATGATGGCCGCTACCGCATCGATATTCGTATACCGGCACTTCCTGCTTGGACCTCCTCGGTAGGAAAAGCCGCCCCGCCTCGACGGGACAGCCTCTTGTTCTAATATAGCAAACGCTCAGCTAGGGCGGCAATATCTGGGACGCCGCTTTGGAGTCACTGCTGTCTGCTATACTTTTCCTTCGAAATAGCAGAGTAAGGAGCGCCTATTTGTCGACACCCGTATCCATGAAGGCTTTGCTCGAAGCCGGGGTCCATTTCGGGCATCAGACCCGTCGATGGAACCCCAAGATGCGCAAGTTCATCTTCTCCGAACGCAACGGCATCCACATCATTGATCTCCAACAGACTGTAGACCGCCTCGAAGCGGCCTGTGATTTCGTTCGCGATATGGTCTCAAACGGTGGGACCATCCTCTTTGTGGGCACCAAGCGCCAAGCCCAGGAGACCATCGAGGCTGAGGCCAAGCGCTGCGGAATGCCATATGTGACGACACGGTGGCTGGGCGGCACGCTCACAAATTTCGCCACGATTCAGGGACGGATAGACTACCTTGTCCGCACCGAGGACGCCAAAGCGCGCGGTGAAATGGACTATCTGGCAAAGAAGGAGCGGCTCAAGCAGGAAGAAGAACTAGCGCGCCTCAACCGCTACCTCGGCGGCATCAAGGCGATGACCGCTCTTCCCGGGGCGATCTACATCGTCGACACAACGAAAGAGGACATTGCGGTCGCCGAATCCGTCCGCATCGGAATCCCGATCGTCGCTCTCGTAGATACCAACTGTAATCCGGATGTCATCGACTATCCGATACCGTCCAACGACGACGCGATTCGCGCGATTAAATTGATCACGGCGCGCATCGCTGATGTGGTCCTAGAAGGCCTTACGGCTCGAGAGTACGTCCAGCAGGCCGCGCTTGAAGCTGAGGACGTCGACGTGAAGGCGTACAGCGAGACGGGCTATATCGCGTCGCCGGACGAACCCTACCCCAGTGAAGTCGAGGCGGCGCAGTCCGAAACGGGGTCCGACGACGCTGCCGACGCGGCCGCACCCGAGCCGGCGGCAGACGCTGCTGAGGCTGAGCCGAGTCCCGCCGAACCGGTAGCCGAGCCCGCCTCGGAAACAGCAAGTCCGGCCGAGCCCGGATAGACACACGGAACCCCAAGATGGCCTTTTCGAGTGAAGACGTTAAGAAACTGCGCGATCTTACCGGCGCCGGCATGCTGGACTGCAAAAACGCTCTGGAAGCGGCAGATGGGGATTTCGAGAATGCGAAGGAAGTCCTAAGGCAGAAGGGCTTCGAGGCCGCCGCCAAACGCGCCGAACGGTCCACGGCCGAGGGCATTATCCATTCTTACATACACCACAACCGTCGCCTCGGGGCGCTTGTCGAAGTCAATTGTGAATCCGACTTCGTGGCACGCACGGACGATTTCCGGAAGCTTGCTCAGCAGATTGCCCTTCAGGTCGCGGCCGCAAACCCACTTTACATTTCCGCCGACGAAATAGCCCACGGACCCGAGGGGGACCCGAAGGAGCTCTGTCTTCTCGAGCAACCGTTCGTTCAGGACGAATCGCGCACGATCCAGGACCTCTTAAGCGAGGTTATTAGCAAGACGGGCGAAAACATTCGCGTCCGCCGCTTCGCGCGCTTCGAGCTTGGACGATATGGCGACGGGACGAGCAATGACTGAAGAACGTCCATACAAACGGATCCTGCTTAAGCTCAGCGGCGAAGCACTCCAGGGCGATCTTCCTTACGGCATCGATGCGGCGATGCTTGACACTATTGCCCGACAGCTTAAGGCAGTTCAGGCGATGGGCATCGAAGTAGCGATCGTTGTCGGGGGTGGAAACATCTTCCGTGGCGCCGCCGCATCAGACGCTGGCATGGACCGCGCAACTGGCGACTACGCGGGAATGCTAGCCACGATTATCAACGGCCTCGCGCTCCAAGATGCGCTCGAACGGAACGGCGTGACTGTGCGTACTCAGTCAGCTATCACAGTGACAGCCGTCGCTGAACCTTACATCCGCCGTCGCGCTATGCGGCATCTGGAGAAGGGGCGTGTCGTGATCTTTGCAGCCGGGACAGGCAATCCATATATGACGACCGATACTGCCGCTGCGCTCCGCGGCATCGAGATCGACGCTCAAGTTCTGCTGATGGCGAAAAAGAATGTCGACGGCGTCTACGAGGCGGACCCCTTCGAAGACAAGTCGGCGCGCAAGTTCGAGACCCTCTCTTATCTGGAGGCCCTAAACCGCCGGCTTCAAGTTATGGACTCCACGGCCCTGACGCTGTGCATGGAAAACTCACTTCCGCTGGTCGTCTTTGATCTGCGCCTGTCTGACAGCATTGTGCGGGTTGCTGCTGGAGAGCACGCCGGGACAAAGGTCGGCGACCTGCCGACCGAGTTCTCAAAGGCGCCGGCATCTGCTAGATAGCGAGGAGCGAGGGACATGGTCCAAGAGCAGATAGACGATGCTAGAGCAAGGATGCACAAAGCCGTCGAAGCTCTTCGCCACGAGCTAGGCAGTGTGCGAACAGGACGAGCCAGTGCCGGGCTTGTCGAGCATCTCAGGGTGGACTACTACGGCGCGCCCACCCCGCTCAACCAGATCGCCACGATTTCAACACCGGATGCGCGGCTTATCGTCATTCAACCCTATGACCGGAGTGCGATGGGAGCCATCGAGAAGTCCATCCTCAAGTCTGACCTGGGACTCACGCCCTCGAACGACGGCGCCGTCATTCGCCTCTCGATTCCGCCACTGACAGATGAGCGGCGGCGCGAACTGGCCAAGCACGTAAGAAAGCGTGTCGAGGAAGCGCGCGTGGCGGTGCGAAACGTCCGGCGCGACTGCCACGACCACATCCGCAAACTGGAGCATGACCACACAATCTCGCAAGACGACCTTCACCGCTCCGAAACTGAGCTGCAGAAACTGACCGACGAGCAGGTCAAGGAGATCGATAGGGTCGGCGAAGTTAAGGAACAGGAACTGCTTGCGATCTGAAACGTAGTTGTTTGGCCGCCGTCAAGCGCGTCTCTCAGCGCTCCTAGCCTCCCCGGGCGTGACCCGCAAGGCCGACAAACGTTCTATACTGATGAAAACAATGCGCAGTGCTACACGCGCGACGCCCGAGAACACATCTCCACTCGCTCTTACGGCCGTGCCTGATCATGTTGCGATAATCATGGACGGCAACGGGCGGTGGGCTAAGGAACGGGGCCGCCCGCGCTTGTTCGGCCATCGCGCCGGCACCGAGAATGTACGCCGCGTGATCGAGCGGTTCGGTGATTACGGTGTGAAGTTTCTTACCCTGTTCGCCTTCTCGACAGAAAACTGGGACCGGCCGCGGTACGAGGTTCGAGGCCTAATGTCGCTGCTCTCGCGCTTCCTCAAGCGGGAGACGAAGCACCTGCATGAGAACGGAATCCGTCTGCTCCATCTCGGAGACCTAAGCCCACTCAGCCCTCGGCTTCAACAAGAGGTGCGCGATGCCATTGAGCTCACTCGTGACAACCGAAGAATGACGCTATCAATAGCATTCAACTATGGCGGTCGTGCGGAAATCGTCGAGGCTGTGCGCCGAATCGTGGACGAAGGCGTGCCCGCCAGCGAAATTGACGAGCAAACGATATCCAGCCGCCTACTTACCGAGGGCCTACCTGACCCGGACCTCATCATCCGCACCGCCGGAGAGATGCGGTTGTCTAACTTCCTTCTCTGGCAAGGCGCCTACGCCGAGTTCTGCTTTACCCCTGTCTACTGGCCGGACTTCGATATCAAACACGTAGACGAGGCGCTTCTCGCTTTCAGCCTCCGAACGCGTCGGTTCGGAGGTCTGCCTCTACACGAGGTCGATGGACCAGCGGGCAACGGCCATGAAAACGGGCGAAATCCGGCCGAACGCTCCGCTGCGAGCAACGGCTTTCGCGCTTAACGCGCGACATGCTCCCTCAGCGGGTCCTGTCTGCAGCCGTAGGCATACCCGTCATAGTGGTCCTGGTCCTCATCGGAGGCGTCCCATACGCGTTCGCTGTCGCGATGGTTCTCGCGCTTGCGGCCCTCGAATTTTACGCCGCAACAGACCCCGAGACTTCTGCGACCAGTCCGACGCACCCGCGTCTGCGCCGAGCGTCGCCCAGTCTCTTCGGTCAGCGCTTGCCCGCGTTCGCGGGGTGTGCTGGGGTGGCGCTGCTCGTCGTAGCGGCATACGAGGGCCTGGATGAGCTTACAGGCGTCCTCGCCGGGCTAATCGCCGGCATCTTCCTGATTTTGATCGTGCGGCAGGAAGCCCGGACCGGGCTCCGCGACTGGCTGTGGGTTGTCGCCGGCGTGGCGTATATCGGCTTCCTCGGCTCACATCTGGTCCTTCTGCGCGATCTGGACGATGGCGGCGATTGGGTATTCGTCGCTGTGTTCGCCACCTTCGTCGCCGATACGGCCGCCTACTTTGCGGGCCGCGCGCTCGGAAGGCGCCAAATAGCGCCTGCCGTCAGTCCCGGCAAGACTGTTGAAGGGGGGATAGCGGGTCTCGTTGCAGGCTTTATTGCAGTCTTCTTGCTGGTGTGGGGAACGGGGGTCGATGTCGACGAGCTGAAGCTGGTACCACTGGCGCTTCTGCTGCCTGTTGTTGCCGTAGTAGGCGATCTTGGGGAATCTCTAATCAAGCGAGGTGCGGGCGTCAAAGATGCCAGCGATTTAGTTCCCGGGCACGGCGGCTTCCTCGATCGCCTCGACAGCATCCTCTTTACAACGCCGTTGGTATACTACTTTGTGATATGGGTGGTCTTGTGATGGGAAATGGGAAATACGAAATGGGGCTGGCGTCGCCCCGCTCCTTCCTCCTTTCCCCTTTCCCATTTCCTCCGTGAAGGCTGTTCGTCTCGCCGTACTCGGCTCCACCGGCTCCATCGGACGCCAGACGCTCGATGTTATCCGTTCGTTGCCCGGGCGCTTTAACGTTATCGCTCTCGCAGCCGGTACTAACATCACTCTCCTCGAGGAACAGGTCCGCGAGTTCCGGCCGCGGTTTGTTTGTGCGGGTCGCGAAGCCGATTACTTGATGGCCCGCGGATCGAGCGATGGCTTGTCGATTCGCTGGGCCGAGATGGAAGAGATGGCCGGGCATCCAGACGTTGACCTCGTCATCGTCGCAACGGCTGGCTCCGCCGGTCTCGGCCCGACACTTGCGGCTCTTCGCGCGGGCAAATCGGTGGCCCTCGCGAACAAAGAAGTGCTGGTCATGGCCGGCCACATCATTACCGCAGAGGCTCGCCGTTCCCGCGTCGTGCTCCGCCCAATCGACTCCGAACACTCCGCAATCTGGCAATGTCTCTGGGGAGAAAATCACGATTCTATCGAGCGAATCGTTATTACGGCCTCGGGAGGGCCCTTCCGCGATACGCCGCCTCACGAACTATCGCGAGTAACCGCCGAGGAGGCGTTGCGGCACCCCAACTGGCAGATGGGGCAAAAGATCACGGTGGATAGCGCGACTTTGCTGAATAAGGGCCTCGAGTGCATTGAAGCCCGCTGGCTCTTCGATGTGCAGCTCGAAAATATCGACGTATTGCTTCACCGGGAGAGCGTCGTTCATTCCTTGGTCGAGTTCCGCGACGGATCCGTAAAGGCGCAACTGGGAATGCCGGACATGCGTCTACCTATTCAGTGCGCGCTCACTTACCCCGAGCGCCTGCCCGGCGCATCTGTGCCGAGACTGGACTTGAAACTGATTGGAACGCTGAGTTTCGGACCGCCGGACATGAAGCAATACCCGTGCCTTGGCTTGGCGCTCGAGGCTGGCCGGCGTGGCGGCAGTTGCCCCACTGTTCTGGCGGCCGCTGATGAGATCGCAGTTCAGCACTTCCTCGCAGGGCACATCCGCTTCACGGATATCGCTCGTATTGTCTCCGATGCTCTCAATGCTCATGACCAGCTTTCGAACCCCAGCCTAGATGAAGTTCTTCATGCGGACGCCTGGGCGCGCTCCTACACGGAGGACTGGGTGAGGGCTAAGGCATGACAGTCCTCTATTCGGTCCTTCCGTTCCTTGGAATGCTCGTGGCGCTGATCGTCGCTCATGAGCTGGGTCATTACTTAACCGCGAAGTTGTTCCGCGTAAAGGTCCTCGAGGCTGGTCTCGGCTATCCGCCTCGCATCTGGGGCTTCGAGTGGCGTGGGACGATATATTCCGTCAACTGGCTTCCGCTGGGCGGCTTCGTCCGGCTGCTCGGCGAAGAAGATCCCTCTGACCCCGAGAGCCTGGCAGCGCAACCCGCCTGGAAGCGCCTCATCGTTCTCTTCGCGGGCTCCGGGATGAACCTCGTTCTGCCGGTTCTCTTGTTCGCCGTCGCTTTTATGATTCCGCGCGATGTGCCCCTCGGCCCCGCTGTCATTCAGGTCGTAGAGCCCGGTTCACCAGCAGGTGAGGCGGGTCTCCAACCTGGCGACCAGATCCGCGAACTGGAAGGGCGCGAGGTGAAGAACACGGCTGACGCTGGCCGCATCATCCGGCTCAACATGGGGAAGACAATCGACTTCACCGTCGTACGCAACGCGATCGGGGGCGGCGAGCAAGTGCTGCACGTAGCCGTGAAAGCGCGTTGGGACCCGCCCTCCAATCAAGGCCCCACCGGCATACGCATCGCCAATCGAGCAGCAACGATTCCTCAATGCACGACATTCACGAATCCGCCGCCGGAGTGCAAGCCTACGGAAAGGCAGAGCTACAACCCGTTAAAAGCGCTCGGTAAGGGCTGGACCTCGACGTGGGACTCGCTGACACTCGCGCGAAACCAGATCATCTCCATCTTCCACGGCGGCTCGGGCCCGGACGTGGCAGGGCCCGTTGGAATTGCCCAGGCGACCGGAGAAGTCGTAAAGGAGTCAGGCTGGCAGACGCTGCTTGACTTTGCTGCCTTGCTCTCGATCAACCTCGCCATCATTAACGTCCTCCCGCTGCCAATGCTGGACGGCGGCCGCATGGCATTCGTAATCCTCGAAGTCATCCGCGGTGGCCGGCGGATCGCTCCGGAGAAAGAGGCGATCGTTCACCTTGTGGGTCTGGCACTCATCATAACCATGGCCGTCGTCGTCACATACTTCGATATCCTGCGCATCATCAGCGGTGGATCGCTCTTCGACTGAGCGGCTCGGCAGGGCTTATCTAATCCGTAATCACGCCTTGCCCTAGCGAGTGGCGGCAATGAGAATAGACTTGCAATGACAGACGAGCCGTTCGCGCTAGCTCCTCGCCGAAAATCTCGTCCCGTTCATGTGGGCGACGTTCAGGTCGGCGGCGACGCTTCCGTTGTCGTTCAGACGATGACGAACACGGACACGGCCGATGCAAAGGCCACCGTCGAGCAGATTGCGCGCTTGGCGGACGCCGGCGCGGAGATCGTACGCGTTGCAGTCCCCGATAAGCGGGCTGCGGAGTCGCTTCCCGATATCGTCCGCCAGACACCTGTTCCACTCATCGCCGACATTCACTTCGACCATCGCCTCGCACTCGCCTCGATCGAGGCGGGAATTCATGGCTTACGCCTGAACCCGGGGAACATTCGCGACGCCACCAAGGTGCGGGAAGTTGTCCAGGCGGCCAAAGAGCGCGGGATTTCGATCCGCATCGGCGTAAACGAGGGCTCGCTACCCCCTATTCCTGCTCTGGCGGATGGTGAGCTGCCCCCACCGAAGACACAGCGCATGGTAGACGCCGCGCTGTGGGAGATCGGCATTCTTGAGGAGATGGGATTCGAGGACATAAAGCTGTCGCTGAAGGCCTTCGATGTGCCCACCATGGTGACCGCCTACCGCGAAATCGCCGGGCGGGTGCCGTATCCACTGCACCTCGGCGTTACCGAGGCCGGGACTCCGGGCTCGGGCACGGTGCGTTCAGCTGTCGGGATCGGTGTTCTTCTCGCCGAAGGCATCGGCGATACGATCCGCGTCTCACTTGCCGCGGATCCGGTCGAGGAGCTACCGGTCTGCTGGGATATCCTAAAGTCGCTTAATCTGCGCCAGCGCGGCGCGACGATCGTTGCCTGCCCGACCTGTGGTCGAATCGAGGTCGATCTAATCCCGCTAGCGAATCAGGTCGAGGAGCATTTTAAGGCTCTCGGAAAACCGATCACCGTCGCCGTAATGGGCTGCGTCGTGAACGGACCCGGCGAATCGCGCGATGCCGATATAGGCCTCGCCGCCGGCAAGGGAAAGGGCGCCATTTTTCGCAAAGGAGAGGTCGTCCGCACGGTGCGCGAAGAGGAATTCTTCACCGCACTCCTCGAAGAAGGCCGCAAGATCATCGCCGAGCGCTTCGGCGACGTGGCCGTAGCCGAAGGCGAATCGTCGGGCGTTGGCGAAGAGGTCATCGCGCTTACGCCGGCACCTTCACCGACGCTTCCAGGGCGGGCAGCCCGGCGCGGCTGACGATCGCAGCCGCCCCTCTGCCAATACCTCACTAACACCTAACCCCTCACGCTTGTAACCTTTATCCATGACCAGTGAGGCGCGCGTCGCCTTCGTTCTTTTCTTCTTCGCGGTCTGGTGTTTTATGGGGCTAATCCCGTGGGCCGTCGCCGCGGTTGTCGCGCGCGGCCGGGGGGCATTGACAGCGCTGCCGATGGCTTTGGCCGGTGCGTGCGCGGCCGGCGTAGCCGTTCCCCTAATAGGCGCGGATGATTTCGCCGACTTCCTTCTGAGCTTGGCCACCGCCTTCTTCGCCGGTGCCGTTGCCTCTGCCGCTGGAATCGCCGTTGCCCAACGGCTATGGCCGATGCGACCGGCAAATGAGCAGGGACGCAGAAGAGACAGCGAGAGTGAAAGATCGCATCTCACACCTCGAACCTAACACCTGATACACTCCACCACGTGACCCCGCCTCGCCTGGCAACTCCTGTACACGCGCTGTCGACGATGTGGTCGCAGGGCCGCTTTCGGCCCGAGGGCGCGAATGCGGACGACATGCTTGCCTTCGCCAAAGCGGCCGCTGGCCTCGGCTTTCCGGCGATTGAGATCAACTACGTAATCCCGCCGGAAGGAGTCGAGGCGCTTCTCTCCAACGATCACGTCGGGATTGTCTCCCTGCACTCACCGACACCCCGCATCAAAATCGCCAACGGCAAGTCATCGGACGCTCTCAACCTCGCGTCGACCAACGAAGAAGAGCGTGTCCTTGCTGTTGAGCGCGCCCGCGTTACAGTCGATCATGCAGCACGCTGCGGCGCGCGTTATATGGTTGTGCACCTGGGAGGAATCGAGGGCGGCATGTTTCGGGAGGAGGGTGAGCTTCGAAAGAGCTACGACGCCGGGGAGCGCGATGGGGCTGAAATCGATGTACTGCGCCGAGGGGCGGTCGAGCGGCGCGCGGAGGTGGCGGGTACCTATCTCCCGCTGGCCAGCCGTTCGTTGGCCGAGATTACCGAATATGCGGCTCCCCGCAATGTGGCCGTTGGCCTCGAAAACCGCTATCACTACCACGAGTTCCCCGGGCCGGGCGAACTGCGGGAACTGCTCGACTATTATCCGCCGGAGGTCGCGGGCTTCTGGCTGGACGTTGGTCACGCGGAGGTGCTCGACCGTCTCGGCCTGGAGCGCCACGACCGCTGGTTGAATGAGCTGGGCGACCGCTGCATCGGTGCACACGTCCATGACGTTGACGGCCTCGCCGATCACCGGGCGCCGGGCCACGGCACGGCGGACTGGCCGCATTACGCGGAAAAGCTGCCGCCCGGCGTCCCCCGCGTCTTCGAGATCAACCAGAAGGTTGACGAACAGCGAGTTGCAGCGGCAATACCGTTTCTACGCGACCGGGGCGTTCTACCTGCTTCTAGCTGACTGGACTGCTGTCCGCAGCGGTTGACAGCCGCCAGCGTCGTTGCTAACATCCGCCTACGATGAATTGCCAGGCTTATCCCGCGAAGACGGTATCGGTACCGCCGATGTCCGGGATGGACACCGGGCTGCTTATTACGATCTTCGGCGGGGCCAGGCCATCGCATCTTCACTGATCTAGTCGAAACCGCGACAACCAGGCCCGCCGAACCGGCGGGCTTTTCTTATCGGGGAAGGAGGACGAAATGCTAGAGGGACGCGTGGTCCGCTTGCGGGCATTAGAGCGGACCGATGTGGAACGAGCCTACGCCTGGGTGAACGACCGGGAAGTGACACAGTATCTGCTGTTGCGGTACCCGATGTCGCGTGCGCAGGAGGAAAAGTACCTGGCGGAGACCGCAGAGCAGGGTAATAGCTTCGCGGATGTCCGTCTGGCTATTGAGACGAAGGACGGGCTACATATCGGCATGTGCGGCCTGCACCACGGATCGGCCGAGGACCGCCACGCGTCCCTGGGCATCATGGTGGGCGATAAGTCGTACTGGTCGAACGGCTACGGATCCGACGCTGTGATGACTCTGCTTCGCTTCGCCTTCGATCAGATGAATCTGAATAAGGTCGAGCTCGGCGTATTCGAGTTCAACGCGCGCGCTATCGCTTGCTATCGGAAATGCGGTTTCGTCGAGGAAGGCCAGCGGCGCGAGCACTACTTTCAGAACGGTCGCTATTGGGACATCATCGGGATGTCGATTCTCCGGCGCGAATACGAAGCGCTACAGCCAGGCAGCGCGGAAACCACCGTGGCAATTCCGCAGACTTAGCACCCCGGCAACGATGGAGAAGCCATCCGCGGCAAACGCGCTAGGGTTAAAGCTTCGCGGATTGCTGATCCGGCAGGGCAGAAGTTTGCGATCGGGCTGATCCGGTCGGTGAAGATCGACTATTTCACGGAGCGTGAATCGGCGCTGGCTCTGCCCGGACGGCGGGCCGACATCAGCTGTCTCGACGGAGGAGCCGCAGCTGCCGGTACGGGGAAAGGAGAGGCCGAGCGGGCTGATTATTCCCTGGCTGTCAGCTCGTCAGAGGCGCTTCGCGACCGCCCAGCCCGCAAGCCCGACAGCGCCGGCGAGCACGATCAGGCCGGCCGCCAATGCGATAACTACGAAGGCAGACGTGCCGCCGCCCTCATCTTTTGCGTTGGTTTGGGAACCGGAGGTGCCGGCAGTCGTTTGGGGTTGCTGGTCCTGGCGCGGCTCCTGTGTAGCACGCGGCGGGAGGCCGTGCGCGGCTCGCCACTCGTTGTCGAGGCCGTCCTGGTCGAAGCCGTAAGCTGCCTTCAAGGCGTCGTCGATAGTCTTCCCGCTCTTGATCTCGGCGAAGAGTTTTGCGAACTCCTCCGGCCCGTAGGTGTCGTTCAAATACTTCACGAGGCTCCAGGACTGGCCGTAGAAGAGGTTTACGGCGGACGGGTCTCCCGGTGAGGAGGTGATTTGGCGCACCGAGAACACGTTGCCGCGACGGACCGCCTGGTCGACGGCGTCCCCGAAGCCACCCGGGTCGTTCTGGCCGTAAACCGCGGTTCCTTCGTCAAGCCAGGCCGGCAGATGGCCGAGAGCGCTCTCGCCAGCCGCATGAGTCACGACGTGAGTCAACTCGTGGCGGAGCGTGCTGAATGAGCCATTGCCGAGAATCAATACAGTGTCGGAGGCGACGCGTACGCCCTCGGTTATGACGGAGGCCTCAAAAGTTGCGCTCCGTCGCTGAAGGGCCGGGCGCATGTCGTTGTTGTTCTTGTAGATCCAGACCTTGATCGGGTAGGTGATGTTCGCTCCCAAAAGCTGCGACATCGAGCCGATGGTCTCGGTGCCGGTCTGGAGCATGGCCTGGGCGTCGTCCTGCGAGCCGGAGTAATAGTAGACCGTGATGCCATTCGACTCCAAGGGCGTCCACTGAAAGCGGACGTCGTCGTAGAAGAAGCTGGCGGTCTCGGTGCGAGACTGGTCGCCGTCCGCGTCGGTGGCCTCCCAGTGGTATTCGACCACGGTGCCGGGCGGAAGATAGAGGTCCGCGCCGCCGAGATTGAAGCTCGCGGTTACGGACGTCGAGGGCTGGAACTTGGGGCTGGCGTTAGCCGACGTGCCATCGGGCAGAATCTTGTAGCGAATCTTCAAGTCGTTAATGGGCGAATCGCTACTGGCGGTAACCGCAAAACTCATGCCGTCGGGAAAGCTGTCTGTGACGCCGGCGTCGGAGACGGTTGGGGCGGTCTTGGCGGAGGCGCGGGCGGGAAAAACCACCGTTGCGGACATAACAATGATTAAGGCGAGAAGAAGCGCAAGCGAAAATGGGAAATGCGAAATGGGAAATAGGAAAGGGGAGGTTGGGCGACTCAAGCGCGCACTCACGGCTGCCCCGCCCCAGATTCCTTCGCGAAGACAGGTTGTACGGCACGCCGGTGTCGTCGGCGCTCAGAATGCCGGTGCGATTCGCTAGTTACCAAGGGTGGATTTCTGGTAGGCGCGCAGTAGCGGGTCAAGGTCTCCGTCGAGGACCAGTTCGGCGTCGCTTGTTTCGAAGCCTGTGCGGTGGTCCTTCACCATCTTATACGGGTGCAGGACGTAGGAGCGGATCTGGTTGCCCCATTCGGCGGAGACGTGCTCGCCTTTGAGGCGCGATTGCTCTTCCGCCTGGCGCTCCATCTCTTTCTCCAGCAGGCGTGCCTCCAGGACTTTGAGCGCGGACTCTTTGTTCCGGCTCTGGGAGCGCTCGTTCTGGCAGGTGACAACGATGCCGGTGGGAATGTGGGTGATGCGGACCGCCGT
>WNFX01007705.1_pt1 | contig 23751 bp, 27 predicted proteins | sample 5400111 | NCBI WGS metagenome assembly WNFX01 (sample SAMN13153363, study PRJNA577476) | soil metagenome | isolation source: 40 cm soil or saprolite under grassland replicate 1 | place: USA:California | collected 2016-06-15
GGCATTCTTTCCAAACAATGGAGTGACCTTTTCACGCTTTCTTGCCCTCACGCCAGCACTCCTCGTTCTCGTGCTCTGCAACGGTCTCCGAGAGGAATTATGGTTCAGAGGGCTCTTCCTGAAAAAGTATGGGAGGTTTTTGGGGCCATTCTCTTCTAATCTGCTCGCAGCCATCATCTTCACCTCGTTCCATGTCCAAGTCCAGTATAGTCGAAGTCTGCCGATTTTTCTCGCTGTCGCGTTGATCCAGGGATTGATCCTGGGCTATCTGATGCAAAAATCTGAGAGCATTCTCGCGCCTGCAATTTTCCATGCAGGCATTGATATTCCCATTTATTTGGTGTACTTGTCGTATGTTTCGAGATGATGCAACTCTCGGCTCGGGTCCCATGGCTGCTTTGAGAACGGCTTCTCCGAAGTACGTGAGGCGAGCAAAGGGATCTCAATTACGGCCGTTTCATGAGACAGATTGCTCAGCTTTTCACGCCTTGCAACTCACCGTCTCCACAAGCGCGAGATTCCCCTTGACGAATCTCAAAACTTATCTCATAATTATGTGGAATACTCCCGCTATTCTCTGAAAACTCTTCAATAGGAAGGCGCTCGTAGTCCACATAATGCAAGTTATGTGAGAATTTTGCAAATTCCACATAACTTGCATCAGAATCTCAAAAGGTCGGGCCGTTGACGGCAAACATGAGACAAAAGGAAGAGCTGGCTGAATTTGAGCGTGATTTGATTCGGGAGCGTACCAATGCCGGATTAGCCGCGGCAAGAGCCAGGGGACGTGTGGGCGGGCGACCAAGAAAGCTCAAGACCAACGGAAAAGTGGCACTGGCTCGGCGGATGTTTGCTGATCAGAGTCATTCCATACCAGAAATGTGTGCCGCACTTGGGATCTCCCGCGCTACCTTATACCGTTATGTGAAAAAACCTCATCAACAGAGTAATTACAAAGAAATCAACAGCTTAATTCCAAAGTTAACACATATGGGTATGAAAGTAACGTGGAGACTTCTATGACGAAAGTGCTGGTTACTGGTGGCGCTGGGATGCTGGGCCGCCAAGTAGCAAAAGAACTGACTGCAACTGGCTATAGTGTGCGTATTATGAGTCGTAAGCGACAGCCTCTAAATGTGCTCTCCACGACGGAATGGGCGCAGGCTGATCTCGAAACGGGTCAAGGGATAGCTGATGCGGTGACTGGGATCGACGTGGTGGTACACGCGGCAAGCAGCCCATTCAAACACACACGGCAGATCGACGTAGGCGGGACGCGGTTCTTGCTCGAAAAGGCCCGTGCCGCTGGCGTTGCTCACGTGATCTATATTTCGATTGTCGGGATCGATCGCATTCCCTATGATTACTACCGCGCAAAGCTTGCCGCCGAAGAGTTGGTCCAGAAGAGCGGCATCCCCTGGTCTCTCCTCAGAGCCACGCAGTTCCACTACCTGGTCGATCTCTTCTTTCAGGCGGCGACAAAGGTGCCGTTGGTGACGCTCCTGCCCACCGATCTCCGATGCCAGTCAATAGCCGAAAGTGAGGTTGCCAGCCGTTTATGTGAGATCGTGGTCGCTGGGCCATGTGGTCGCCTGGCTGAGCTGGGCGGCCCAGAAGTACTGACGGCAGGTGAGATGGTGTATAGGTGGTTGAAACTCCGCGGGATGCATCGCCGTGTGCTTCCTTTCCATGTGCCAGGTAAAGTCGCACAGGGCTTCCGTCGTGGCTATAATACCTGCCCTGATCAGCCGGTGCGTGGGCGAATCACCTGGACCGAGTGGGTGCAAAGCAAGTATGAAGTGTAGGAAAATGAGGTGGGTAGAAAGCAAAGCGCAAAAGAAACCACATGAAAGAGGGGAGATGATGCGAATCTGGGGGTTGATTATCTTCAACACCCTCAGGCTCGCTGGTCTCTTCGATACCCTCAAAAACTGGCTGATCAGGCAGGCTACAGCAGATGTACGCGTGCAAGCGATTCTACTGGCCTGGGCCTTGGGCGCGCTGCTGGAAGGGTTGGTCGGTTTCGGCTATCCCTGGGCCGTGATCGCGCCGATTCTGGTCGCGCTCGGCGTCATTGAGCTGGATGCCATCCGTGTGGCGGCGATCGCCAACAACGCCCCGGTCTCCTACGGCGCGCTGGGAGCGCCGATTATCGCGCTGTCTGCTGTCACCGGATTGGGATTGTTGACCCTCTCGGCCTCGGTAGGCCGAGAGGTCGCTGTGCTGGCGCTGCTGCCACCCTGGATTCTCATCTATCTGGTTACTGGTTGGAAGGGCTTTCGCGAGGGCTGGCCGCTGGCTCTGGTGGGGTCGCTGGCCTATATCGCGGGGCAGTTGCCCGTGTCGCAATTCCTGGGACCCTACCTCCCGGATGTCGCCGGCGCGCTGGTCTGCTTTGCGGTGCTGCTTCTGTTGTTGAAGGTCTGGCAGCCCAAAACAGTGCTGGGCTATGGCGGCGAAGTACTCAGCGCAGAGGAGCAGCAAGCCCGAATGACCGCGAGCATTGGCGAGTCCTCGGAGCGGCATTCTATTTGGGCCGCCTTCCTTCCTTCCTTTCCTGATCCTGATCGTGGTCGTTGTACTGTGGACTGGCCCGTGGTCTCCCTTGCCGAAGGTGAGTTGGTTTAGCTTCAAGGTGCTGGCCACTTCTTCCATCAACCACAAATCCACGAATGTGGCGTTCACCTTCACCCCGTTCATTGGCGGAACCTCTATCCTGGTTTCCTGGTTGATCATGCTGGCGTTTATCCGCCCGAGCTTTTCCCTGCTAGGCACGGTCTTCCGCGAGACCTTCCGCCAGATGTGGGGTGCGCTGCTGGTTGGCGTCTTTATCTTCGGTCTGGCCTTTGTCTTTAACTACTCGGGCATGGGTGCGTCGCTGGCCACGGGCTTCTCGAAGGTAGGGCCCTGGTTTATCCTGCTCGCGCCGATCCTGGGCTGGATCGGAGTGGCGCTTTCGGGGAGCAACACTTCCGCCAACAGCCTTTTTGGCCTGGTGCAGTTTCAGGTAGGCAAGCTACTGGGTTTCCCTTTGCTGCTTTTCCCAACGCTGAACTCGGTCGGTGCGGAAGTCGGCAAACCAGTTGCGCCCCAGACAGCCAGCGTCGGCGTCTCAACCAGCAAGTATGTACGCGACGAAGGTCAGGTCATTCGCCACAATATGGGCTGGACGCTAGTGCTGCTAGGCTGGTTGATTATCGTCGGGCTGCTCTACTATTTCCTGCTCCCTGGCTTGATGAGCTAATCTGTGATTTGACAACGGTTTTGTCCTCCCTGGTGGCGCATAAACTGTCCAGAAGTTGGTCTGTAAAGCTGTTTGAGAGCTGTGCCTGAACGTGGTAACGCTCTGGCTTTGACGCATATCTGCGACTGCGGCGCTCTGTTTGAACCATAACGTGTCCTGTGGGTGCAGCTCCCGAACGGGGGTTGGGGCTTATCTGCGGGCTGCCTGTCTCTTGTACTTGCTCACCGCCAGTTCATAAGCCTCGGTAAGCCTCGGCCGCACTTTCGTTTCAAAAGTCTCGTCGCTGGGGTTGAGCACGCACACCCAGTACATCCGGCCATACACGGGGTGAGGCATCAGCTGATCCAGGGCGGTGAAGTCGTAGTCGCTCGAGTTATCGCCGCTTTCAGCCGCGCTGTCCCCGCCGGAAGGGAGCGAGGGCTCGCCGAAGAGCGAGCGAAACGTCTGCTTGCCGATGCCGATGTTCAATCGAAAGACCGACGGGCGGTTGAGGTTGGAGAACTGGTCATAGATATCGCTTGTCACAATCGTCACAAACGGAAACCTGTGATCCGGCGGTAAGTTACTATCCGGGTTGTAGAAGAAGAAGCTGTCGCCCGAAGCGACCACAACATCCACACCCTCAAACGTCTCGGTGATGTACCGGCTGATCTGAGCTTCGTTCACGGGTATTGGTCCTTTCCTGACTGGCTTTGCAACGAATGTCCGACCTGATTGTTCTTGACTTTAGGCTTATTGTACAACTCAGATGCAAGATGAGCTTACCGATGGATTTCGCTTCAAAGATGGGCTCAGAGAGTTGCTTAGAAAAACTCTTCAACTATCCGCTGCACCACAATGGGACATGAGCCATTAGAAAGGCTCATCCCCAAGTAAGTGAGCCTTTCTAATTATCCATCAACAACATGTGAAGAGTCCGTTCTACAGTTGCGTTTTTTTGTTGAGCAGGCTATACTAAAAGCGGTACATTCTCTCTGCCCCATGGTCCTGGTCCGATTATACTTCTCCCCCTCTGGTGCAGAGGGGAAAGGAGAAAAACGACATGACGAGAGAGGAGATTCTCAACCAGATTACTCAAGCGTTCGGCTCGGTGCCACAGTGGCTCAGTGGACTACCGGACCCGCAGCTGGAGCATCAATGGGGCCTCGTCGCGTGGGTCCTCAGTGACAGCAAGCTGAGTGCACGCGACAAAGCCCTCGTGGCTTTCGGGGTGGCGGCAGCCATCCACTGCCCATATTGAACCCCCTTCCATACTGAGCAGTTACGGCTCAGCGGCATGGATGACACCCAGATCCAGGAAGCCTCAGCGGTGACCAGCGTCGTCGTCGGCTTTAGCGCGTACCTGCACGGCATCAACTACAGTGTCGAGCAGTTCCTGCGCGAACTCGATGAGACAGTGAGCTACATTAAGTCCCAACATCAGGCGTAGTCAAGGTATGGTTCCATCAGACCGGGAATGAGGCATGCAGTCGGCTACCAAGGCATCTCCAGTCTCCGTGCTAAGGGCTGGAGATGTCCTCTCTGGCCTGAAGAGGCAGCAAATGTCTCTTTTCTCGTTCTTTAATGGTCTTCCTCAGTATGTTGACGGATCTCTCAAAGCCTCTTTTTAGATAACCTGTAATCGATTGAAAAGTGCAGAACTATTGCGTATACTTTATGAGGTAAACAATTGGACACAGAGAATGCTTCTAGAGCTTGTTAGGGACTCGATATGATGAAGGAGAACCGACATGCTACGCTGCCAAAACTGTGGAACAGCCCTGCCCGAAAACGCACGATTTTGTGCTCAGTGTGGACATGCACTCAGTGTCACGATGGATACGCCGACATATTCCAGCAACCTCATGAATTCTGAAGGTATGATGCAGCCGTCAACTGGTGGATCAGGGAAAGAGGAAGAGGAAGAGGAGCAGCGTCGTGGCATGCTTCTGGGCTGGCCGTAGCTCCAGGCCAAGTGCAGCAGGTGACGATGGCTGTTCCCAATACCGTCTGTCCGGCATCAGCGACCTTGACCTTCACCTTCAAAGGCGGTGAGGACCCCGTAAGTGTGCGGTGGAGCTGCGCGGTCCCAGGAATATACTGGGATGGGGTGAGTTGCCCGGAGAGCAATGGATATTATGTTTGTCCTTATGTCCTGAAGGTGGCTTCAAGTTCTGAAGGTCTGGTACGTTGGACGGCCTTCGGTAATTCGTCTGACATTCTTATCAATCCTCAAAGCGGAACAATGGCACCTGGTCAGAGCCAACCAGTATCGGTCGCTTGGCCTGCCAATCCCTGTACCGACACTTCATGGTCTCTCAAGGATAGCGCGGGAAATATCTTTACCGCAAAGTTAATCTGCACCCCGCTGGGATAGAAGTGCTGTTGGCCTGACGCCCTTTGTGGATGAGCTTGACCTTACCTAATCGGCGCGGGAAAGCGCCCGTCATTCATGGCGGGAAGTGTCAGATAAGATAGGGGAGCAAGCGCGTAGGGGCCCAAGGGAGCGCCCCATCCACTAGGCACGACGGGCAGCCACAAGGGCCCCCGCACCGCTCCACTCCTCCCCTGCCCCTACGCGAGTTCCTAATATCCCTCTCAAAAAAACCTATCCTCTTTCGCTACACAGTCGATAGGCACGAGCCTACGCGCCTTCCTAAATATCCCTCTCAAAAAAACCTATCAGTGTAAGCCATTGTGGGGCCTTTGGCAGTGCCTGCTATTGTGAACGTTCCTGTGGCCTTCTCACGTCAGTTCATAGTGTACTGACTACCAGAGGAGAAGAGCGGGAGAATGGGCTTGTGAATGATTGCCGGGTGTTCTGTCACAAAACTGGAGTGGGCGGTGTCTTATATGTGCCATCGATGGGAAAGAGAGAAGAAGAACCTGCCGGGTCAACGGGCCAGGTTTGATTGAGGAAAAGAGGATGTTGTCAGATATAGAGCATAGGCCTCTCGTTGCCTCAGCTGACGAGGGGTCGTTTGAAGGCGTATTTACGCGCTATTATCCTCTGGTCTATGCGCTGGCCTATCGCTGTACAGGCCGGAGTGATGAAGCGGGTGATATTGCGCAAGAGGTGTTTTTACGCTTCTATCGCGTGCCGCCGCAGGCTACAAGCCCAGGAGAACTGAGGGCCTGGCTGTGCCGGGTGGCAACCAATTTAAGTTTGAATGCCCTGCGTGCCCAGCAGCGGCGCACGCACCACGAGGAGCGGGCAGCAGACACAACGATCCAGGAGGTCGGGGGTGATGGGGCACAATCTAGTCCTGAGCAGCAGGTGCTCGCGCTTGAGCAAGCGGCACTGGTACGGGACGTGCTGGCAGGACTTCCTGAGCGGCAGCAAACGTATCTGTTGTTACGGAGTATCGGCTTGAGTTATGCAGAAATCGCGCAGGCAACCGGCGTGGCCCCGGCTTCCGTTGGCTCATTACTGGCGCGAGCTGAACGCGAGTTTCGGAGGAAATATTATGAACGAGCAAGAACAACAGCAGAATAATGAGTGTTTAGATATGGGTACACTGGTAAGCCTGCATGATGGTGAGTTGCCTGCTGACGAGAGGGAGCAGGCCTTGGGCCACATTGCGACCTGCCCTGACTGCGCCGCCGATGAGCCGGCCGCGTCTGCCAGCAGTCGAGATGTGTATAATCTGTTCTCTCTGCTAGGCCCTGGGGAAGGTGAGATGCCGCTCACTGTGACTGCCCTGATTGCCCTGTTGCTGCTGCCGAATGCCTCCGCGCTAGCGAATCAATTCCTCGCGCTGTTCCAGGTGCAACAGTTCCAGCCCGTGGATGTCAATCCGCAGAACTTCTCCCAGGCATTAGTGCTTGATATCACCAAATACGGTGATGTAGACCAGCAGGATTTTGATACCGGCTTGCAACCTATGAGCGAGGCTCAGGTGAGGCAGGCCATTCACTTTCCGCTCTTGCTGCCCAGCCACCTGCCGCCGGGCGTGGGCCAGACGGTGCGCTTCGCGCTCAACAGCGGTGGCCGGGTGACATTCGTCTTCAGGGTGGGGAAGGCACGCGCTTTCCTGAAACAGAACGGAGAAGGTGCTGTGCCTATACCGGCGCAGCTCAACGGAGCGACGTATACGATTACCATCCAACCGAGTGTCGTGGTCAACTACGTCAAGAGTTGTCCTCAGGGCACGGGAATCGATGCAGTGAATCAATGCAGCGGGGTTCCATTCTATGTAGCAGAAATTTCTAGCCCTGTGGTGCAGGGAGTCGGTAATGCTTCGCTGAAAGAACTGCGCGATTTCTTCATCTCCTTGCCCGGCAAGTCTTCGCAGATGCAGACGCTCCTGCGGGATATTGATCTGAACACCGGCACGGTTCCTCTGCCCATTCCGCCGCAGGTCAATGCGCAGCATGTCACGGCTCACGGAGCACCGGGAGTGCTGCTGACAGATAACTCTGTGAGCCTGGGAGCGGTACTCTGGCAAACGCATGGTATCATCTATGTGGTAGCCACGGCGACGAGCAACGCGACAGAATTGCTGGATACGGCCAACTCGCTACGTTGATAATGAGTAAGACTGCGGGGGTGGGAATGGCCCTTTACAATAGGGAGGTTTTTTTGGGAGCGAATAGGAAAACGCGTAGGGGCGGGAGTGGCGTGGATGTGGGGACGCAATCCGGGGGATTGTGTGTGGGGCCCTTGTGGCCAAGACATTTCAAAGAAGACGTTTTGCGAGTCAAACGAAGCCGATTCACGAGTGTCATCCTGAGCGGAGCGAAGGATCTCTCGCGGGAGAGAGATCCTTCGCTCCGCTCAGGATGACAAAGCGAGATGGTCTTGTATTTGAAATGTCTTGGCCCTTGTGGCCGCCCGTTGAGGATGAGGAGCACCGATGGCGGCACATCGATGGGTACGGCGGGCAGCCACAAGGGCCCCTACCCCGCACAACACCGCCCCTGCCCCTACGCCTGACAATGACCAACTAGTACGAGTAGATAAGGATGAACAGGCATGACGGTTGAGGTGCTTTCGGGGACGACAGGAGAAAGGGGAAAGACCGCCAGAAACAGGCAGAGAAGCTGAGCTTCCTGAGAAAGAAGACCTCTGCCATCTCAAGCCGAAGCTCCTTGTCATCGGTACAGGCAAGCCGCTTGGGTCTTCTACCGCTTCTACCCGTACTAGTTGGTCATTGTCAGCCCCTACGCGAGGGGCCGAGCGTTCCGTTAGGTTGATGCATATTGGGGGTGGGAATGGCCCACCCTTGCTAAGAGGATGAGTTAGTATGGGAAATGACAACTTAGTGCCTGCAATAGAGGTAAAAGGGTTACGTAAGGTCTACAAACAACTGGTGGCGGTAGAGGATGTGAGCTTCACCATGTATCGCGGCGAAGCTTTTGGCTTTCTGGGCCCGAACGGTGCGGGCAAGAGCACGGTGGTGAAGATGCTCACCGGGCTGGTTGCGCCAACAAAGGGGAGCGTGCGTATTTTCGGACAGCCTGTCTCCGCTAGAGAGGCCCGCAGGCGCATCGGCTACTTACCGGAACTACCCAGTTTCCATCGCTGGCTAGAGGCAAAGGAGTTTCTCGAATTTCATGGTCGGCTCTATGGTCTACGTGGAACAGTGCTAGAAAAACGCTGCCGGGAGGTGCTGGCCCTGGTCGGATTGGCAGGCAGGGATCGCCAGAAGCTGGGAACGTTCTCTAAAGGCATGATGCAGCGCATTGGATTGGCTCAGGCTCTGATCAACCGGCCAGACCTGGTGCTGCTCGACGAGCTTGTCTCCGGACTTGACCCGGTAGGTCAGCGTGACATGCGCGATCTGCTGCGGCAATTAAAGGCCGAGGGCATGAGTATTTTCCTCAACTCACACCAGCTTGCCGATGTGGAGACGCTGTGCGACCGGGTGGCGATCATCAACGAGGGGCGGATTTTGAAGGTCGGTGCGCCGCGTGCGCTCTTCGACGAACCACTGGTGCTGGAGTTGCGCGTTAGCCCTATCAACCAGGAATTGCTCCATCGACTTGGCCTGGTAGCTCTTGCCGTGCGCCAGGATGGAGACACTCCTTGCTCTCTGCTGATTGAAGTGCGGGACGAGGAGGGTGCTGCCGATGTCGCCGCTGTGGTGCATGAGTGTGGGGCACGCTTGTACAGTCTAGCAGCGCATCACCGCTCACTGGAGCAACTGTTCTTGCAGACCATCGACGCATCGCGTCGCCGCGAATAAAGAAATGCAGGGGGAGATTATGGGATTATTGTTGATTATGCGCTTTACGTTACAAGAAGCGATACGGCGTCGGCTCTTCCTGTCAGTGGTGATTCTGAGCACCTTGCTGTTAGCAGTATTCGCCATCCTGCTCAACATCGCCGTGAACATGGTGCAGCCCGATGGCGGTACTAGTTCAAGACTGGAATTGCTGGGTGCAGGTGTCGTCGTCACTATACTGGTGACCTGGCTGGTCTACCTACTGAGCAGCCTGCTGACCATCCTGCTAACTGTTGGCATGATTTCCAGCGAGGTCGAGGCGGGCACCTTCTCGGTGATTGTTCCGAAGCCGTTGGCTCGCGCCGAAATCGTCTTCGGGAAGTGGCTGGGCTATGCGCTGATTCTGAGTGTCTACACCGCGTTCCTGTTTTTTTCCTTCCTGGGGATCATCTACTGGGAAACGGGCTACTGGCCCTGGCAGGCATTCAGCGCGTTCGGCATGCTTGATCTGGTCACGCTGGCACTGCTGGCGCTCACCACGCTGGGTAGTTCGCTCGTGCCGACCATGGTAAACGGTGCTATCGCGCTTGTGCTGTTCATTGGAGCGCCGATAGCCAACCTCGTCCAGTTCATTGTGCGGGTGATCCCATCCACGCATGTACAAAGTCAAGCGATGCAAAACGTCACGACGATCATTAGCCTGATTATGCCAACCGATGCCCTCTGGCATGGCGTCTCGTATTACCTGCTCCCGAATACGGCAACCTTCTTGATGCTGGGACTGTCAACCGATAGCTTCAATACACCTTTTACCTCGGCTGAGCCGATAGCTGGGGCACTTCTGATCTGGGTGATTCTCTATAGTATGGTGCTACCAAGTTTGGCGGCGTGGCGTTTTCAGCATCGGGATCTTTAAGCGGGGTGGAACCAGCAATAATTCACAGAGCCTGGGCCAAAGGCTTATGCTACCCTAGACGCTAGAATTCTCCATATGGTATGATCTACCTCGTTGTGAACTCGCAGTCGGAGCCGCACAAGGGGCAATCCATTTCAAATAAGACGTTTTGCGAGTCAAACGAAGGCGCTTCAAGAGTGTCATCCTGAGCGGAGCGAAGAATGACAAAGCGAGATGGTCTCGTCTTTGAAATGGATTGCGCACAAGGGGTTCACGCATTCCGCACATGGAGGTTGCGGGAAAGTCTATAGTCAGTAGTATAACACTCAATGAAGGGAGTTACCTATGAGCAATGGAAACAAGCCTCATGCAACTGGTCGCGTCAAAGCAGGTGATGTCTCCCAACGAGTAGGCGTTGAGGCCATTGAAGCACGTGGAGTCAATGTAGGCGAACTGGTCGAGAAGTTAATCGATGCTGCCGGAGCTGAGTTCACCACCTACTATTACTACACGATTTTGCGCATGTATCTGGCGGGTCATGAGGACTACAAAGAGATTTGTGAGGATGCGCGTCTTGAGGATCGTGCCCATTTCGAGTTGATTACACCGCGCATCTACGAACTGGGTGGGACGCTTCCTTATGATATTCGCGCCTTTGCCGACCGGGCTGGCTGCCCCGATGCCTATCTTCCTGGAACGCAAAATGGACGCCGTCCCATGAGTAATCCGTTCGATATCGCGACGAACGTGACTGCTGCGCAAATCCTAGAGGTCCTCTTAGAGGCAGAGCGATGCGCAATTCGCACGTGGAGCGAGATTTGTGACTTGACCTTCGGCAAGGACCCACGAACCTACGATATGGCAGCACGCATCTTGAACGAAGAGATTGAGCATGAAGCCTGGTTCATTGAGCTACTCAGCCAAGAACGTGACGACGTAGTGCGACCCTCGGGGCACTTCCGACGCGGAACTCCTGGGGAAGGTCCCTATAGCAAGAATGCTGGGTTCTACAATCCCTAATGGTGCCCACAGCTGGCAATGACAGACTCTACCAAGTCGTCTTTGATCTTCCTGGGGGAGTGAGGACCATTGAGATAGGTGGCGAGGAGTTTATTCTGGATGCGGCACGCCGGGCAGGGGTAGAACTGCCCAGTCTCTGTGAGCGGGGCTGGTGTTGCACATGTGCAGTGAAGGTACTGAGCGGAATGATCGACCAATCTGCTTCATTGCGCTATTATGAGGAAGACCGGCGTGCTGGCTTTGCACTGATCTGCACAGGGCGACCACGTTCAGACCTGCACCTGCGTCCTGGGGCTGTGGAGGAAATGAGAGCGCATCGTGATGCCTGTCACCTCCCAGTCCCCCGTGGCACACGTGCCCGTAATATCACATAGTCTACCAGAGCAACTGTCTTAAGCTGCACGATGGATCGGTAGGGTCTTGGGCAAAGCGTGCATTGCACATGTAAGTTGGGATGGTGGCGACTCTTGACCAGATGTGGAGACCCCATAAATACTGCCTGCTCCCTTGAGAGGATGCAACCAGCGATACGTTCCTGAACAGCGGCTTAGCTTTGCAGGCGACCGTGGAGGTAGAGCCAGCGGACAAACGCTTGCCGCTTGTACTCAGCATTGATCTGGTGAGAGGCCTCTCGCTGATAGAGCGCTTTGACTCTGAAGAGGTCGGCAATCTGCTCGTGCGAAAAACCCACCCGCTGGAGCCGCTGGATATCCGTCCTATGTGGGGAAGGCTCTTGGAATTCCATAGCCCACGGGATGCGCAATGAGATTTCAGCAAGCAGACTGTGTATTGCGAAGCGGTTTCACGAGCAACCTCGGTCACATCGCTTGCTTGCTGGCGATACTGTAGAAGTTCCGCTTCGGTGCAGAAACCATGGATGCAACGAAGAAAGGTCCAGAGCCACTGCGCTTGAGAGATCCATCTCGTTGCGCATCCCGTGGGTGCGGCAATCGCAAGAGTGGAGGCCCCAATGGCGATGTCAGAAGTTTGACTGATGAGTCCACGCAACAGGAATTGCAGCGCGATGACGAGTCCGACATAGAGACCATTCAAAAATGGGTGCTGGCTAGCCTGCCCCGATTTTGAATGGTCTCTCAGCCTTGGCCTATTAGGCCCGCGACCGAAATGTACAACGTGAGCGTTGGCAAACCCCGACCAGGTCTGCATGGTGAGCAGGGAAGGCTTCTGCTCTCTAAAGCACATGGGCAAGCAGGCAACACCATCACTTCCCATCGTCAGAGACGCCGTCTGGGTCGGGGTTGGGAGCAGAGAGCACGGTATGCAGAGGATGATAGTCAAGCAGGAACTGTTCGATGGCAAACACATGGGTGGTCTGGAGATCGATGGCAACCTGATTGGTTGGCTCGCTCACCAGGACCACTTCCTTCTGCTGCCCATTTGCATCGACGATGAGGAGCAGCAGTTCGTCATCATCCCTCTCAGGGGTCATCCTCCCGTATCGTTGTGCTGTGCTGTCGAAGAATGTCTCTTGGTTGATGATCACATCCAGAATATGTTGGATTTCGCTAGGGGAAAGTTGCGCTCGCCACAAGTTATCACCTGGGTCTGTTCGAAAAATGAGCGTTCCGTCTCCGTAGAGGGTCCACATCGGCACTGTGTGCATCTGTGCTCCAGGATGCTCAGGGAGTTCGGCGAGTTGCACGAGGATGTGATCTGAGGCTCTGTTATAGGGGATGGTTCGCTCAGTGGGAACTGGTTTCCTCGCGACCATCCAAACCGTGAGGAAAACGACGATCACGAGCCAGTCGATGAGGAGGAACGTTGCTCGCCTCCGTAGAAGACGCCTGTCCTTTTGCATTGCGTGGCCCTCCTTTCTTTTGTAGAGAACTGCATAAGCTTCACTCTATTACCCTGGAGATGAACTGCCGTCAGCACTGGAGCCAGCATCGTAGCTGACGTTGGCACCATGGGCCTCATGAGCAGCGTCATGGCCTATTACGAGCTCGTCCATAGTAGGGGCAATCCCTTGTGGTTACCCTGCGGGAACGCCTTGTCGAACTATTCGCGGTACTCCAGCACGACCAAGGGATCGAGATAGATTCGATCTCCATCGACAAGTGCGAGTTGATCGATACGCTGCCCCTGGCACGTCAATCCATTCAAACTCTCTACATCCTCCATGCCCCATGCCCCATTCCTCCAACGAAGGATCGCATGGGAGCGTGAAACACGTGGAGAGGCGATCTGGATATCACTTGTCGGGGAACGACCAATCGTGAACACTGGCCTATTCAGTCGATACGTTCTTGTCACCTTCCCATCTATCTCAACCAAGACACGGTCCTCCTGGTGCCCTTGACGCGTTTGCGCTTTGCGCGGGGGGATACGAACTTTCAGTGTAGCTTCCCCGTCTGCATCTCCCGCATTATCCTTGTCTGTGTCCTCCTGCGATGGAGCACTGCCATGCTTAGACAAGGTAGCAGTAAGCACCCGCCCCGATTGAGTATGTGAGGAATCCCCGTCGTGAAGCGCAGCCACCTTTGCAACAGAAATGGCAGGGAGGGATGGTACCGTGGCTGTGTTCACCTGCTCATTTCTGCTCCTCTAAGAGGGCGGCAAACAGCCCCCCCTGGCGCTTTAACTCGTGGAACGTCCCCTGCTCGGCGATTCGTCCTTCGCTCATCATCACAATCTCATCGACATTACCAAGGGTACTGAGCCGATGAGAAATTGTCAGGACGGTACGGCCAACAATGAGCGCGTTCAATGCATGCATGACCTCTGATTCGGCTTCGACATCCAGGTTGGATGTTGGTTCGTCGAGAATGAGGATAGGAGCATCGCGCAAGATGGCACGGGCAATGGCGAGGCGTTGCCGCTGACCGCCGGAGAAGTTCTTACCCTGCTCGTTCACAGAGGCATCATAGCCATCAGGCAGGCTCATGATCATCTCATGGATATAGGCTTTTTTCGCCGCTTCGACGATGTCTTCGATGGGCGCTGCAGGCCGCCCAAAGGTAATATTCTCGCGAATGGTGCCCTCAAACAGCAGCGAGTCCTGCAGCACCATACTCACGTTGTTGCGCAGCACATCCAGCGGGTACAGGCGGTTGTCAACGCCATCGATTTTGATTGTGCCCTGCTCAATATCATAGAAGCGCGGGATCAGACTGACGAGCGTGGTTTTGCCACCGCCGGTGAGGCCGACCAGGCCGATCCTTTTGCCAGGGCTGATATGCAGATTGATGCCCTGTAAGACCGGCATTCCAGGCAGATACCCCATCACTACGTTCTCGAAGGTAATCTCTCCTTGGAAGCGTTGGGGGCCTGAGTATGGGCCGGGCAATGGAGATTCTTTCAGTTCTGGGGCTTGATCCATCACCTCCTGAATGCGTTCCGCCCCTGATGCTGCCGTGCTTGCCAGTGTCGCCAGCTTGGAGAGGTCGCGCATCGGCTGGTAGAGCAGTTTGAGGAAGGTGAGGAACAGGATCAGCGTGCCAACATCGACGCTGTCGGAGTTGATGGAGAGGGGGCCAATGTTGAACACATTGCCGGTTGCCACATAGCCGCCGACGCCCACGACGGCGGCGGTCCCCAGGACCACCAGCAGCGTGACCAGTGGTGTAAACTGCGCCTGCAGCCAGCCGGCACGCAATCTCGCTCGTTTATTCTTATCAACGTAGTTGCCGAAGCGCACGGACTCCAGCTTTTCGCGTGTGAAGACTTTGATCAGGATCAGGGCATTGATATCCTCGGTGGCGACGTGTGCGAGCTGGCCGGTGGCTTTGGCCGCCTTTTTAGCAGCACCTTTGATAGTCTTGGTGTAGCCTATGACCGTCACAAAGAGTGCCGGGGCGATCGCCATCGCGATGAGCGTGAATTGTGCGCTGACGAAGAGCATCACCAAGACGACACCCACGAGGGTCAGCACCCCTGCCAGCAGATCGATCAGGCCATCGGTGACCAGCTTCTCGATGTCGGCGATGTTGCCGGTGATGCGCTGGACCAGGTCGCCTTTCTGCTGCTTGCCGTGCCAATTGAGCGAGAGTCGTTGCAGGTGATCAAACAGCTGGTTACGGAGCCTGGCGGTGAGCACTTGTCCGATGTAGGCCGCCAGGTAGAGGTCCACAAAGGCCAGCAGGGCGCTTAAGAAGCCGAAGATGACCAGCAGTAAGATGGAGAAGACGATCACACCGAGGATGCTGTGCTGCACCACGACGATTCGGCCACTCGGATTGTTCGGGTCGACAGGACACTGCGCTTGTGGCGGCATTCCCGGCGTAAAGTGAGGGTCGGGTTGCAGGCTGGGGTCGATTTGCGGGATGTCGAACCAGGACTCGATGGGATCCAGGAATGGGAAGAGACATGCGGGATCATTTCCCACATTCTGCACCTTGCTTGGAATAAATTTGAGCGGAAATGCCGCGATGATATCGCAGCTCACCTGGAGCACGGTGATGATCATGGCAAGCATAACCAGGCCGCGCAAGCCCTTCATATTACGGAATAAGAACGTGACTAACAGTCCCATGAGTTCCTCCTCGCTTCATCATGTGGGCACATAGCAATCTCATGAAGCAGATGTGAGCGTTCTTTGAGGCACGGGCTGTTCTAAGGCTGAAGACGCGAAAGCTCCAGCCTCTTTGCTCGTTCCTCAAAGTGGGGTCAGACCCCATTCGGGTTATACTTCGTGATATACAGTGTCGGTCTGCCGCCAGCGCCGGTGACGGGCAGGTAAATGAACTGCGTTGACTCATCGATGATGATGCTCAGCGTGTTACGGCCAAGAATATAGTTTCCCAGCCTGTGGAAGTGTCCGGGTCTCACATCAAACACCGTAATGCCGCCAGCACAGGCCACAAAAATGAGATGCAGAGGACGATCCAGCACAATCATATTCGGCACAGGAGCTACCGTTGTTTGAAGAGGATCGTCAGGAAAAGCCTTCATGGTGTTCAGGTCCATCCTCATCAAGTGCTGCACCAGCGGAACGTCAGGGTCCACACTGGTGCAGTCTATGTAGGCAATATGCTGTTCTGTATCAAGTGCCAGAGCATGAAGCATATTGCATGATTCTGGTAAGATGGTGCGGTGAATAATTTTGTCGGTGATAGGATCGATCGTGACAAGCTCAGCAGCCCCAAGGGGTGGCAATGGGTGAGGCCGAATATTTCTATCCTCCGAAACCTCTATCACCAGGTAGACGAGATGCGTCACTTCATCATACTTGATCTGACCCACCCGATAGCCGAACTTGGGAATATTCCCGGCCACAGTCGGAACGGGAACCTCACCTTTTGAGAGGTCTTCGTCCGGCAACTTGGGCAACTGGCCAATATTGATCTTGGCCAGCACTTTCAGCGTTGGCGGGTCAAGCACATAGACGTTCTCTTTCGCCGGGTCAATATTCTCGTTCTGAATGGGTAGAGCATGGCCTGGAACCTGGACGGTGGCATGATTCTCAGCCCCAGGAACAGCCACAAAGAGCTTATGATTCACCGGATCATAGCTCAGGGAGTCCGGGTCATCATCCTGCTCCAACTGGAGGAATTGGATGTTGGTCAAGGAAGGCTCATCGAAAGAGTAGACCCGGCTCTGCTCAGAAGCAGATGCAAACACTTTGTGCAGCTCAGGGACCACAATCAGCCCGGTCACCCGGGGGATAGGCAAGCGCCCCACAAGCTGCTGCTTTTGCAGGTCAAAAACGAGTACATTGCCATCCCTTGCAATGTCAGCGGGGTCATCTGGGTGAAAGGTATGATCCACAAACTGTAGATTATTTGGAACAGGACCGGTGTGCGCGATAAACAGCAGATGAGTGGTCGGGTCAATGGCCTGAGAGCCAAAGAAATCAAAAAATTGTGTCTGGCCTGGCTCAAGCGAATCTGGGGCCCCCTTGGCTTTCAGGCCTTCAGGTAAGGGAATAGTGCGCACCAGGATGACCCGATGAGCCGGTGGCGGGACAAGGATTTGACGGGCTATCAGCACAACCACTGAGAGCAGAAAACCATAGCAGACAATCCCAGAAAGCCAGGTGAGCACACTGCCCACACGAGCTGCTGGCGAGCGTGGAGTAGTGATAAAACGCTGATCCATCGTGCCCTCCTCGTGATGCCTCGATAGTGAGGGTGATCAACAATGCCTTTGCCTGTTCCTAATCGAAAAGAAGAGGTCTCTTCTGGCGTGATACCGGAATATAGCCCGTCCCGTGCGAGGCCATCGGTAGCTGAAAGGGCACCCCTATCGAGCAGCCCCGCCGCTCGTGAGTTGCTCAGCCTCTGCAACGCCAGGTTGATCACGGCTCTACAGTGGTTCTGTATACGCTTCATTCGGACTGCCCATTGTGGCTCAGCACGGGTGGCAAGCTGTAGGATGTAGTCCGATTTTGAATTGGGTCTACTCAGTTCCAAATAGATAAGTGCCGTGAATACAGGCCTCCGCTTGTTCCCAAAGGGAAGCCGAAGCCAAGGGCCCGATTAGGCTTTGGTGGTGTGTAAGCGTAGGTCTTCTTCCCCTTTGCAATAACATCTACGCTTGAGAGTTACTTTGCTCGTTCGCCATCAAGGATTATAGCATGTCAACATCGTTCAAATTATTGGTTTGCGAGTAAGCTTGGGTCCTCTTGTTAAGAGATGTTAAAATTTTCACCTCCCCTTAATAAAACTATATCATATTAGCTTGACTTTGTACATTTTCCAGCCCAGAGGATGCCACGTCCACGACGCTGGAACTGGACGAACGGATGGCTCGTGTGTACTCAAAAAAGCGCACGACTCCTGGATTTGGATTGCCCTCTGCCGCCAGACGCGTCAAGTGGTCGCCTCTGCCGTTGGGGATCGGAGCAAAAAGACGTGTCAACGGTTATGGGAGGCCATTCCAGACAGCTATCGTGCTGGTCACTGCTACACGGATTTCTGGGCCGCGTATCAGGCAGTGATCCCGAAGGAACAGCACACAGCCGTAGGCTCGCGAGACCGGAGAAACCGCTCATGTGGAGCGGTGGAAGAACACCCTGCGGCAGCGTCTGGCTCGTTTTGTGCGCATGACGTTGTCGTTTTCCCGCGTCTGAGGTCATGCACGAGGCCTGTCTTCTGCTCTTTCTCCATCGCTACAATCTCGACCGGGCTATCCTTCTCACATGAGCCACTACCCGCAGTTCCTATGGACAAGCAGGATTTCCGCTGCTTCAACGTCGTGTCCTGCTGCATCCCACTGCCAAAAAGACACGTAGCACACCGACGCGCATGAGGGGTGACACCGACAGATCCTCGAGCACGGTCACCAGGAAGCGATCGGCTTGTTCACAACACTGGTGCAGATCAGGGACATTGTAGTGCTGGTTGCCCAACACGAACTGGACCTCTGCGGACACTTCCTGCCACAGGGCTGTTTCGATCCTAGCTGCCGACGACAAGGACGAAGCCTTCCATTGGGATGGGAGCCTCTGATGCGTCCTTATGTGCCTGAGCACGATGCCATGTTACGTTGACATCGGCATGTGCTGAACAGTAGTAGTAGTACAGGCCTGGCGTGGTGAAGGTAACGGCTGTGGTTTCACCAGTAGGAGGAGCGGCCTCTGTTCCTTACGCGATCAAGTTACATTTGGGAGAGTTACCAAGACAGGGCAAAGGAAATGTACTTCTCAAAAGAGATATGACCCCTGTCTTTTGCTCCTGAGTGGTTAGGAAAACTGCTTTCAGGAAGAGCTAACTCACCTTCCACTACTTATTTCCCACGGTGAGTGGATGCCCTTTCTGCAATACTGTTTGCTTCATACTGGTGTAAAAGGGTTACGTAATCTTAACCAGATTTAATATACTCATAAGTGTATCTTCACCAATTCTCAACTCACTTGTAACTCCTGTATGGTTTACTAGTAAAGGTTCCATCCCTGGCAGCAACTCGTTCTTAGGGCACTTTGTGTATTTGGGTATTTCTAGTTAGTACTATGCTCCTTAAATGTGGTAAGAAAAGGGGCGAGCTTGTAGAGCCAGCTTACGCTGCTTTTCCCCTTGTTTTATGCCTATCGTATTTAACGAATGGAGCACGAGGGACGTACGACGAGAGGCAGATGAAAGGAGCACCTGCCATGCACGCGGGTTTTGCTGGCTATGTAACCCCGCGACGTATCTTCTTAGTGGGGAATGCTTCTCAAGCGTGGAGCATCGGCCTCGGCCACTTTCTGGGTAAAATTTTATTCGGTGACTCTTTCTCTGGCAATTTTGTTGTTTTGTATTTCTGGTTAAGAAGGAGAAACTTTTATGAATCGTTTTTTTCGGCCAAAACTTGTCCTGACGCTGGCAGCGTTCCTCATGATCGCTGCTGTTGTCCTCCTACGGCAGTTGTTGCCAGTCGCAGCCCACGCTAAGGGTGCGGGACTCTACCACCAGACAAACCTGGTTTCGGACCTTCCCAATATCGCCAAGTTTCAAGATCCGAACCTGCTCAATCCCTGGGGTCTGTCACATGGCCCAACTACCCCCTGGTGGGTGTCAGACAATGGCGCAGGCGTGTCCACCTTGTACAATGGCGCAGGCACGGCAATCCCGCTCGTGGTCACTATCCCGCCCCCCGCAGGTAGTCCTGCTGGAACGACAGCAGCGCCAACCGGCAACGTCTTCAACGGCACGAGCGGCTTTGTCGTTGCGACGAGCAGTGGAGCGGGTCCAAGCTTTTTCATGTTTGCGACGGAAGACGGCACGATCTCCGGCTGGAATCCCGCCGCTGACCCAACTCATGCTGTCCTTGCAGTGGATCGCTCAAGCGTGGGGGCGGGTGCCGTCTACAAAGGACTTGCTATCGGCAGCAACGCCTCTGGCACTTTCATCTATGCCACCAATTTCCGCTTCGGAACCGTAGAGATGTTCAATTCAAGCTTTCAACTGGTTGGTTCCTTCACCGACTCGAAGCTGGCGAACACTTGCCCGCTGCCAAACCAGTGTTACGCTCCTTTCGGCATCCAGAACATTGGTGGGAAACTCTTTGTCACGTTTGCCCTGCAGAATGCAGAGAAGCACGACGACGTGTCTGGCCCTGCCCATGGCTTTGTCGACGTCTTCGACACCAGCGGAAATTTGATCCAGCGCCTTCTTTTGCATGGCAGGCTCAACTCTCCCTGGGGCCTGGCCCTCGCCCCCGCTGATTTTGGCAGGTTCAGTAATGCCTTGCTGGTCGGCAATTTCGGTGACGGTCGCATCAATGCGTATGATCTGAATACGGGCGAGTTTCTCGGTCAACTCAGAGACCAGGCCAACACTCCCATTACGATTGATGACCTGTGGGCATTGGGCTTTGGTAACGATGCGAATGCAGGCCTCCACAACGAACTGTTCTTCACTGCAGGTATCAACGATGAGGCAGATGGGCTCTTTGGCTCCATCGAGCCTGTATAGCATTGATGACAGCCAGGACGACACGGCAAGGCTCAGGTGCATCTGAGCCTTGCGAACCTGCTCACTCCTCATAATAACCATTGGTGCTAGTTTTGTGACAAAGCACGCTCAAAATGAGGCTAAGCTACGTTCCATTGACCAGAATTCGTGATAAAAACATGCTCAAAAGCCAACTAGCACCAGTGATTAGTATACTTGAGTCACCTTTTCCCTATCTAACGCCTGTACAGAACGAATCTAGATTGGAAAAAGTCGAGAGAGTTCCATCTCTCTGCTGGTCTCGAAAGGAGAGACGCGGTGGAGACTCCAATCCTTGTCAATTCTTATCAAGGCAGGAGAGATGGACCTCTCTGTGCAGAAAGATCTTATGATAAGGAGAAGACTCATGACAACGAGTGAACGCTCAACAGTGCTAGTGCAGTATCCTCAGACGGACCAAGGGAATGGGAAAAAGCCAGGGAGCTTGCCACCGCTTGTCATGTTGTCCGATGCGTCTCATTCTAGCAGAACCAATCCGAACAGGTCAAGTGTTTTTGCACTAGGCGTCTTTGCAGACCGCGATCGGGCGAATCAGGCCATTGATGACCTGAGGCATGCTGGCTTTAGCTATAACGAGATCAGATTGGTGGAACGCGGAGCCGGTAATTTTCTGGATAATCTCAAGAGCTTGTTTACGGGTCGGGAAACCGTCAGTACAAACGCGCCGGATGATTTGATGAAATTGGGTGTGCCGGAGCAGGATGCCCACTATTATCAGAGTCAACTTGACGCGGGGCGGGCTATTGTGATCGTCAATGCTGATGGACAACCAGAGCTAGCTCTTAATTTCCTGCGTCAGAGGGGGGCTTATGATATCAATGTCCGTCTGAGAGTTGTTGAAGCCAACGTTCCGGTAGGGGCACCACAGCCACCTGCTGGCAGCCCAGGAGCCTACAATCCTAACGCACCACAGGGGACATACAATCCGAATGTGCCGCCAGGAGCCTATGATCCCAATGCACCACAGGGGACATATAATCCGAACGTGCCACCTGAGCCCCCTCGCTAGGAGAAGGCATCCCGCGTTTAGCAGACCTGTGGTCCGCAGGGCGACCCTGGTGGTCGCCCTGCCAAGCCATTCCACGCTTCCCTTGCAAAAATCCTACGCGTACTCGCCATCTCGGGGAGACTTGTCGATCAGGAAAGCGTGTGAGATACTGATGCTGCATAGGCAAGCGACCTCCTGAATGACCTTGAGACTTCGACTACTTCAAGTCTCGCTCAGGAGGTCGCTGTTTGTCTAGCTCACCCATAAAATTCGGGAAGACTCATGTGATCTCAAACGCATTCATTATTATGTGTGTATTCTCACTAAAAATTGTACAAAGTCGAGCTATATATGTCATACTATGTCATATGTCTCGTATCATTTGTCAGCGAGGTCGCTAGCGGTCTCGGAGTCGCGAATAGGAAGCAATGTTTCTGAAAAGAGGAGTGAGCATGCGAACAATTGCGATCGAAGAACATTTCCTGGCCGATGGGTTCAGAGAGTTCATGAAGAGGCCCGCCCCTAGCCAGGCCGGTGCTTGGAGTAGGACATTCGCTGCCGAGCTGGAGGCGAAGATGAGTGATCTTGGCGCTACTCGTTTGAAGGATATGGATGCCGGTGGTATCGATCTGCAGGTGATCTCTCATACACCGTCAGCCATCGTGCCACTTCCTGGTGACGAGGCTGTGAGGTTGACGCGGGAAGCGAACGATCAATTAGCTAGCGCGGTCGCCGCTCATCCTGAGCGTTTCGCTGGATTTGCCACCCTGCCAATGACAGATCCAGAGGCGGCTGCCGATGAGTTGGAGCGGGCGGTGAGTTCGCTTGGATTTAAGGGTGCCATGATCAATGGCACGACAAATGGACGCTTTCTGGACGATCCTTCCTTTCTGCCGATTTTAGAGCGGGCCGTAGCCCTGAATGTGCCAATTTATATTCACCCTGAGGTGCCACCTGCGGCTGTGCGGGAGGCCTACTATTCCGGATTGGATCCGGCGGTGAACTTCTCTTTGTCGACAGCCGGTTGGGGCTGGCACTCCGAGGTGGGTCTTCATGCACTGCGATTGATCCTGGCTGGGGTGTTCGATCGCTTGCCGACTTTGCAGATCATCATTGGGCATATGGGGGAGATGATTCCTTTTATGCTCGCTCGGAGCAATAACGTGCTCACGCCTGTGGCAAAGCATTTGCAGCGTACAGTGTCTGAGTACTTTTTGCAAAACTTCTCTATTACGACCAGCGGCTTCTTCATCGATCCACTGCTCTTGCTCGCCCTGCAGGTCATAGGGGTCGATCGCATCATTTTCTCGGTCGATTATCCCTATAGTAGCAATGAGCAAGGGCGAGCGTTCCTGGATAGGGCATCCCTTAGTCCGGCCGATAAGGAGAAAATCAGTCATCTGAACGCTGAACGGCTCCTGAAGCTTGCGCAAGCATAAGCAGAGTGTGAAGTGTGGCGAGCATGATGACCGCAAGGGTCATCACTACTATACTCCGCCTTAGGGGAGACTTGTCGATGAGAAACCCGCCATCTGCATGATGACCGCAAGGGTCATCCCTACTATACTCCGCCTTACCCGCCATCTGGGGGAGACTTGTCGATGAGAAAAGCGTGTGAGATACTGATGCTGCATAGGCCAGAGACCTCCTGAGCGAGACTTGAGGTAGTCTCGCTCAGGAGGTCTCTGTTTGTCTAGCTCACCCATAAAAATCGATACCGCTGGCGAACTCCTTTGGTCGTACACTTCGCCGCTACGCGGCTCACAAGAATTTTTGGGTGTTTGGCGGAACTGCCTCCGGCAGTTCCGCCAAACACCCAAAAATTCTTGTGGTCTCTTCACGTGACATCTCATTGATGTCGTCAAATGTATTGACAGCATCGAAATAACATAGTATAGTAGATACAGGAAAGGATGGGCACACATGTCAGATGATTCTCTTCATGAAGTGATGGGGCTGTTCTCCATCTTTGTGTACGCAATGCAAAGAACCACTGCGACTGAATGGTGGGGCCTCGAGTTGACGATGGCCCAATTGAAGGTGCTCCTCACCCTCGCGTTTGAGGG
>WNFX01001628.1_pt1 | contig 23709 bp, 24 predicted proteins | sample 5400111 | NCBI WGS metagenome assembly WNFX01 (sample SAMN13153363, study PRJNA577476) | soil metagenome | isolation source: 40 cm soil or saprolite under grassland replicate 1 | place: USA:California | collected 2016-06-15
CGGCCATCGGGGACATAGCCCCTCAACACATACAACCTTTGTGCCGCGCCATAATCAGGCGTCATGCCCACGCCAATCCCTGCAATTGAACTTGCTTTTGCAATTTCATGTTCTGCTTTATCCATGAGCTGAGTACCAATCCCCAGTCGTCGAAATTTGGGCAACACATTGAAATCCACAATTTCAGGGATGTTCTCTTTGTGAAACGGTTCATAATGAGAAATCCAACAAATCGTGAGATAGCCTGCGAATTCTCTTTTGACAAAAGCGACGTATACATCTCGGATTTTCAACGACTGCTCCATCAGATAACGTTCGTATTGCAAGACAGGTTTGTACCAGCCAAGTTGTTGAAATGCGTTTGCGATTTCTGGAATGTCTTTACTTTCAAGTAAACGGATGAAGGGTTTTTGTTTTGACATACTACTCCAATTATAATTTGCGATAATTCAATGCATAAGCCCTCTACAACCAAACTTCTCAAGATTGGATTTTTCTTCAAGCCTTTTCTTGTTCCCTCGCAGGGATCAGTTCTTGCTCAAACCAATCTTCACCCCGCTGAAGAGTTGATTGTCATTGAACGCAATGGGAAGCATCGCGCACTGCTCGTGCGTGAGATGGCATATCATCATATCGCGCAGGGAGAATTAACTAGCGAGCCTTATTTAGTCACCTTCTGAGCGCCGTGCAATAGCGGCGTCGGTCTGACGCCCCTCATTAAGGGGAAAATTCATCATTTCCGTCCGTATGGCTTGCTGAATGGACTTGTCATCCTCATTGATAAAGAAACGCGCTCTCTTTGGGATCACATCACCGGCCAAGCGATTGATGGACCATTGAAGGGCTATCAGTTGGATGTTTGGCCGATCCACCTTACTACGGTTAATGCCGTTTTGAATGAATATCCCGATATTGAAATTTCCCTATCTACATATCGTTCAATTCGAAAATGGTTTGCAGGAACGTTATATCCTAAATTTATTCATGCCAAGATTCTGCTGCCGTTCTTCTTCCGCTGGACGATGCAAAGTGAGCCTGATCCACGCCTGCCCGAACTCACACAAGGGCTTGGCGTCATCTTTAATGGCATAGCAAAATACTATCCGCTCTCTGCAATTCCATCAAGCGGACTTGAAGATCGATGGCTGAACCGAACTTTACGAGTGCAACTTGGTGAGATTGATGGTGTCCCGCGCGCGATTTGGAACGAGACGAATGAACAACCTATGCAACTCCTTACGCGCTGGTATGGATTTTCCTTTACTTATCCTGATTGCGAAATATATAAGCTCACACTCACAATCTGAATTTGTGATCTTTCTTTTGTAAACTTATGGGAAACAGCTTTTCAAGGTAGGGTTAACCATACCTTAGTCTCAAAAGCAATCCGCTTCAGATTCATTTGCGTATCTTCTATTGAGGATGTTAGGGATATTGGCTTTCTAGATGTTTGTCAGTGGTTTTTATAACTTTCGATAAATGTCTAGGATGACCTGCCCTAATAAAACAAATACTCGAAAGGAGTTCGAAAATGTTCAAACTGAATAAGCATACGACAAAGGCGGCCATTGCGATACTTTTGGTAGCGCTGATGGTTCTCATCCCTCTTAGTGCTGCACTTGCCGCTCAGCCCGGCGTTGAATGCGATGATTTCTCCTCCAGGCCTGGTAATGCTCAATATGCTTCAGGCTCTGCCTTCAATCCTGATGGCCAGGCAGGGACAGTTTATGCAGGTGAGCAGCCACAGAATTCCAATAATGTTCACTCAGTATCCCAGTATGATGTAGCTTGCGAGAAAGTTTCAGCGCACTAACGATTTGCCACTAGTTGCTTAATTTGTGGGGAATTCTTTCAACCAGTCATGAGTAAATCACTCATGGCTGGTTTTTATATAACTTATATCTTAATAAGATTTTCAAATAGCAGAAAGACTCTGGCATTCTGTGAACTAGACAGAGTAAAATGGATGAGTTCATAACTATCATCCATTACGTTTACTAGCTGTATGCCAAACGCATCCACGCCTATACCCACTTGAGGAGAAACCGAGATGCCTGTTTTTCGCTATCTTGCTTTAGGTGACTCATATACAATTGGTGAAAGCGTCTGGGTAGAAGATCGTTGGCCCAACCAGCTTGCGAAGTTGTTGGAAGCCGATGGGATTCAAACTGAAGTTATGATCATTGCACGCACAGGCTGGACAGTAGATGAACTTTGGCAAGGCATTCAAGTGAATCCACCCGAAGGCACATATGACTTAGTCACTTTATTGATCGGAGTTAATAATCAATACCGCGGTTATCCAGTCAATGGCTATCGAGAAGATTTCCGCTTTATGCTTGGGAAGGCAATTGAGTACACTGGCGGGAATGCGGGTCATGTTGTTGTTCTGTCGATTCCAGATTGGGGCTTCACGCCTTTTGCTGCAGATAGAGATATCAAAGTAATCAGTCAACAAATCGATGAGTTCAATGTGATCAATCTCAAGGAGACAAAATCCGCAGGCGCCCATTATATGGATGTCACGATGATCTCGCGCAGGGCTCTGGATGACTCCGAACTGATCGCGAGAGATGGTTTACATCCCTCAGGAAAAATGTATGCTATGTGGGCAGAGGAAACTCTTCCTACTGTCAGGGATATTCTTATTAGTTCAAAAAAGGAGAACCAATGAGCGAATTAAATTATCAGTCTGTGCAGGAATATCTTAGCTCTCTTGCCCCGCCGCGCGAGCCTGAATTGCAAAAAATGGAAGAATATGCGGAGAAAAACGACTTTCCCATCATCGGTCCTGTGTGTGGGTATTATTGTTATCAACTTGCCCGCATAATTAACGCCAAATCTATTTTTGAACTTGGGTCGGGATATGGGTATTCCACCGCGTGGTTCGCGAAAGCGATAAAGGAAAATGGGGGAGGGGCTGTGCATCACACTGTCTGGGATGAAGATCTGTCGAAACGCGCGACAGGCCATTTGTCTGCGTTAGGAAGCGCTGATGTAGTCCAGTTCCATATTGCCGAGGCCGTAGAGACTCTGCGTCAAACGCCAGGTCCGTTTGACATCATCTTCAATGATATTGATAAAGAGGGCTACCCCGATTCGCTTCCAGTCATCAAAGAGAAGTTGAGACATGGTGGAATTTTGATTATTGACAATATGCTTTGGCATGGACAAATTCTCGACCCAAACGATCACGAAAAAAGCACAGACGCTATCCGCCGCTTCACGCGCGATATTACAACTGATCTCGATTGGATTGTTTCCCTCATCCCTGCGCGGGATGGCATGATTGTTGCCTATAAAAAATAAAGGAATATATGACCTACAACTTCGACCGCGTTCCAAATCGCCGCACTCCAGGCGTGTTGAATAAATGGACGTTCTATCCGAAAGATATGCTTCCCTTATGGGTCGCCGATATGGACTTCCCAGCGCCAAAACCAATTTTGGACGAGCTTCGCAAAACAGTAAATCAAGGTGTGTTAGGCTACGAATTAGCATCCAATATGTTGCTGGAAACCGTTGCGACGCGCATGGATCGCTTATACCGTTGGAAGGTAAAGCCTGAATGGGTTGTACCGGTAACCGGTATCGTCAGCGGCTTCAACGTTGCGGCGCGTGCCTTCGGTTCGCCAAAAAAGGGATACCTTGTCCAGCCACCTGTTTACAATGAATTTCATGAAGTGAAAAATAATGTAGGTATCTCACAAATTGACGCGCCGTTTGTCAAAAGTGTGAAGGGTAATATCTTGCATTATGAAATTGACTGGGATGCTTTCAAAAGCCAAGTGAAGAAAGTGAACATGTTCCTGTTGTGCAATCCGCACAATCCATTGGGGATCGTCTTTTCGCGTAGAGATTTGTTGCGAATGGCTGAAATCTGTCTCGAGAATCATGTATTGATCGTTTCTGATGAGATCCATTCTGAGTTGTTGCTTGATGAGAAAAAATTCACGCCGATGGCAAAGCTATCTTCGGAGATCGCTAACAACACGATTACCCTGATTGCGCCCTCGAAAACATTCAATGTGCCAGGTCTGCATTGTGGGTTTGCCATCATTTCGAATAAGGAGATTCGTGACCAGTATATAAAGGTGGTGGAACATTTACGAATGCATGTAGCCAGCTTGGGACTCCATGCTGCCCAAGCCGCATTCTCAGGTCAGTGTGATGAATGGTTGAAGGAAATGCTGTGTTATCTTACAGGCAACCGTGATTTTTTGGTCGATTATGTTACGAAAACTATGCCAGAAGTTCGTATAACAGTGCCTGAAGCAACTTATCTTGCTTGGTTAGATTTCACGCAATTAAAACTTGAAAAATCTCCTTATGAATTCTTCTTTGAAAAAGCCAAGGTGGCGTTAAGTGACGGGGTGATTTTTGGAGAGAACGGCAAAGGACATGTGCGTCTCAACTTCGGCACCTCTCGTAGAATTCTCAAACAAGGGCTGGATCGTATGAGTAAAGCTCTTCATTCTCTTTAAATAAAAGGACGGATGGGTGTTGCCCATCCGTCAGTAATTCTACTGTCTAGGCAAGGAGTGGGAATTGCTTCCTTCCTTTCGTTAGGAGAACGTCTGGACGCTCTGCGCAAAGCAGAGCTTTGACCAGCTCAGAGCTTCCCAGTCCTTCCTTCGGTGTGAATTTCAGGTGGTGTCTCTATAGGTACCTCCTTTCTTTGAACTATCATACAACAAAGCAAAAGCCTTTACATTAAAATAAATTTACAGAATCGTAAAAAGATGTTTTATTGCGCTATCAACTTTTGCCAAGGTTCTGAGTCTTCGCACGGTTTGATCAAGTTCTTTATTCACTTCAGAAATAAAAAATCACAATATATCTATACATTGGAACAAAGAATAGTTTATTGTCCACACAAGGAATGGAGTGAAGACCAAATGAAATTAATCGTCTTTTCTGGTCTACCAGGTACAGGAAAGAGTTCACTGGCAGAAGCGGTGGCGAAAGACCTTAGCATTCCCGTGTTTTCAAAGGATTGGTTGGAAGCAACGCTCTTACGTAGCGGTCTGAAATCGACTGAGGAGGACAAATCGTTGGGATTCGCAGGCTATGAACTGCTGACAATATTGGCTGAACGCCAGCTCATGCTAAAACAATCTGTCATACTCGATAGTGTAGCGGCTTCACAAACCATCCGCAGTGAGTGGCGCCAGCTTGCTCAGCAATATAAATATAGCGCGGATTATCGTGTAATTGAGTGCATCTGCTCAGATGAAGCCCTTCATAGGTTGCGGTTAGAGGATCGCAAGCGTAATATTTCAGGTTGGCATGAGTTGGAATGGGCTGAGGTGGAGAGAGTAAAGCAATATTATTTTCCGTGGGAGGGTGAGCGCCTTGTGCTAGATATGATCAATCCTTTTGATGAAAACCTTTTGAAAGCCCGAATATATTGTAAGTAGATTGATTGTGAGATATAATGAAGTTGTCTGACAACTTTGCTTAGGAGAACTCCATGACAACCATCGACCTCACTATCGAAAAGTCTCGCCGGGCAAATGCCATTAAGCGAGCCAAAGAACGCAACATTATTATTCCCACTTACGCACAAATGAAGGATCCTTCCAAAATCCCCGCAAAAGTAAAGGATGAACTAAAGGGCATCGGGCTCTGGGACATCCATCCACGTAACCTTTTCCGGATCAATTGGCATAACGAACCAGCCGCTTCAGGCGGGACTTATAGCGGAGTCAACTACCTTGAGCTTCCCTCTTCGCTGACCGGTGTGCCGGCGCGCATCATCGTGCTGGAAGGGAAGTGGTTCCCGACTGGCGCGCATAAAGTCGGTGCCGCGTTTAGTTGTTTGGTGCCACGACTAGTCACAGGTCAGTTTGACCCGACGACGCAAAAAGCGGTCTGGCCCTCCACCGGGAATTACTGTCGTGGCGGCGCGTATGACTCCGCGTTGCTGGGTTGCGCATCCATCGCGATTTTGCCTGAAGGCATGTCCAAAGAAAGATTCGAATGGCTTTCGAAGGTTGCGGGCGAAACCATCAAAACGCCTGGCTCTGAATCCAACGTCAAAGAGATTTTCGATAAATGCTGGGAATTGAGAAAGTCAGGCCAAGACCTGATGATCTTCAACCAGTTTGAAGAGTTTGGCAATTATCTGTGGCATTTTGAAGTAACAGGTCACGCAATGGAAGAAGTGCTCAAGAGAGTCATGGGACCGAATGACCGTTATCGCGGTATGGCATCTGCCACGGGTTCCGCAGGAACCATTGCCAGCGGCGATTACATGAAGAAAATCTTTCCCGATAGCAAGATCGTCGCCAGTGAAGCACTACAATGCCCCACGTTGCTTGAAAACGGATTTGGCTCGCACCGCATTGAAGGTATTGGTGATAAGCATGTCCCGTGGATTCACAATGCCAAGAACACGGACGTTGTAGTCGCCATTGACGATAACGCGGTTGTCAATATTTCACGCCTCTTCAACGAAGAGACCGGCCGTGCTTATCTTGTCGAAAAAGGTGTGCCTGAGAATATTATTGGTCAATTAGATTTACTTGGTTTCTCTGGCATCTCAAATGTTTTGTCTTGCGTCAAAGCTGCAAAATATTATGAGATGACCGAGAACGACATCATGATCACTGTACTGACCGATTCTATGGAGCTCTATCGCTCACGTATCCATGAAATGCATCAGGAATATGGTCAATACACAGAGAAAGATGCTGCCGCCGATTTCGCTCGTTATCTGCACGGACAATCTACAGACAACATGCTTGAATTGCGCTACACGGACCGCCGCCGTATCCATAATCTGAAATACTACACTTGGGTCGAACAACAGGGTCGCACCTACGAAGAAATTCAGGATCAATGGTATGAGCCTAATTACTGGACCGATATCCAGAAACAAGCCGATCAAATTGATGAGCTAATCGTGGAATTCAATCAAGAAGTTGGATTGAACTAACAGAAATTGGACGGATAGGTGACACCCATCCGTCCAATTTTTTATTACAAATGGTTTTCAACTTTGTAAATACAACTTTATGGCTTCGAATTAGTGCTAGAATTATTTCACATCATAGCATTCTAAGGAGCTTCTATGGCACTCATTCAATTCACTCGCAATTATCATGACTTGAGCACCGATGCTGGTTTTCAGTTTGAGTTCTCTTGCGACCGTTGTGGTAACGGATACCAAACCGAGTTTCGAGCTTCAACACTGGGAACGGTGACGAACGCGCTCGACGCCGCCAGCAATCTCTTTGGAGGAGTTTTTGGCAGCGCAGCGAATGCGGCTCGTAATGTCCGTTCAGCGGGATGGGAGAAGGCGCACGATAATGCCTTTGCTGGCGCGGTCGAAGAAGCCAGACCCCATTTCCATAAGTGCAAACGTTGCGGTCACTGGGTGGACGATGATTGCTGGAATAGTGAGCGCAGTTTTTGCAAAGATTGCGCCCCCATTCTTGAAGAGGAATACTCATCCATTCAGGTCCAGGCTGCCATTCGAGATGCGCAGGAAAAGGCCGATACAGTAGATTATGTCTCTGCCGATAAATTCAAACAAACCATTGTCGCGTCCTGTCCTCATTGTGGAGCAAAGGTAGGTGGCGGAAAATTCTGTCCGGAGTGCGGCAAGCCTCTTGCAGCCGAAAAGTTCTGCACGAACTGCGGTGCGAAATTGGAAGCCGGCTCCAAGTTCTGTGCTGAATGCGGGACAAAACAATAACGAACTTCGGGCGAGGTGCAAAGCGCCTCGCCCGATGCATTTATAATAGCCTCCATGCTTCGCCCAACAGATTTGATGCTCGTTTGCCTCTTGCCAACCCCGCGGGATTTAGAGATCGCGCGTCTCTTAGGATGGTATCGCATTCCACTTCGTACTGCCCCGAAAGTTGTCGCCGTGGACTATCTGGCTTTTTACCAGCCCTCGGTTTTCGGAGAGCGTGGCGGCCAGATCGAATACGTTGCTGAAGTACGCGGCCACGAACTAACTACGCGCGGTGAACTGCTGAAAGATGAAGCGAATCATCCCCGTGCGAAAGAAGAGTATTATAAGATCCAAATCGGTGCATTAGAGAAGTTGAAGGAACCGGTTGTTTCAGAGAAATGGAAAAGGATCACATTTTTATATACAACTGGTGAATACTTGCTCAACGCGAAAACGCTCAGTGACTTGGTTGTCGATGGCGATGAGCGACAGGTTCTGTGGCGATCTTTACGTGAACGCGCCGAGAATGAACAACTTTATAAGACGGATTTGCCCGAAGTGGATATTCCCCCTGATGTATTGATGGTGCTGCTGGGAATCAAGGAATTGGATGAGGGGTACGGTGGAGAGTAAAAAGGGGATAGGGGTGTGAAAAGCTTAATTCACAGAAATTTTTATTTGGTGAAATTCAAAGTCTCATTGACGAGTACTCAATACAAATGACAATTAAAGAAAGTTATATATGACTAATTCGCGCAAATTCAGCCATAGTCCCCTAGTGGAAATTTTACTGATTTTGTTGATTGCTGCGGTTACTTACCTGCCCAATCTTAGCCAGGCAACAATATATCGTGACGATTGGTACTACACCATGGATCGCCTGATTGGTGGGCCGGGGATATACCAGGAAATGTTCAGCATTGATCGCCCGGCTCGGGGGCCGCTTTTTGAAGCCTATTATCAATTATTTGGTATACAACCTTTTCCTTATCATATGAGTTCGTTTCTTTGGCGCGTTCTGGGTGGTTTGGCTGCTTTATGGCTCTTTCGCCAGCTATGGCCCCGTCAGCGTCTGGCTAGTTTTATGATGGCGCTCTTATTTGTGCTCTACCCAGGCTATCTCCGATGGATGGAGGGCTTTGAAGATCAACCCAGAATCCTTAGCTCGTTTTTGGAGGCGCTTTCCATTGCCCTGACGCTACAAGCAATAAGAACAGCGGGAACGATCCCCAAAATTTTTTTGTGGATAGGTTCCATACTTACTGGCTGGGCCTATATTGCGTTGGTTGATTTTTCGTTCGGTATGGAAGTCTTCAGATTGTTGTGTGTATTTTTATTGGTTAATCGCGATCAGGAAACGCTCTCTTTCGTCAAAAGAAGCATTTCGGCTACCCGCGCCTGGGGAATTGCGGCCCTGATTCCAGTTGGCTTTCTGTTTTGGAGATTGTTCCTGTTTCACAATGAACGCCCGGCAACGGATGTTGGTTTACAACTCAGTTACCTGGTTGCTTCCCCCTTATTAAACGGAACGTGGTGGTTGGTGCGGCTTTTTCAAAGCGCTGTCAATGTGGCGATCCTGGCATGGTGCGCGCCACTCTTCCAGAACTTGTTTGAGATTAGTCTGTCCGAGATTATGATTGGCTTACTAATTGCGGGAGTTGCGATTGTTCTCTTGTTATGGGGCAGTTTCTCGATTTACAAGATGGAAGATGATGCAAACAAATCAGCTTCAGCTTCGAGCGGAAGATGGCAGTCAGAGGCGATCTGGGTTGGGTTAGCAGGTGTTTTTGCAGGTGTCTTACCCGTCCTTATAGCGAATCGTTATGTATCATTCGGAGGCTATTCACACTATGCTTTGCCGGCGTCTCTAGCGAGTGTCATGGTAGTGGTTGGAATAACTTCTCTAATAAGTTCACGCAATGTTCAATTCGGCGTTGCCTGTGTGCTTGTATTATTGGCCGTGCTCACTCACTATACAATTTCTTTGCAGGTACTTCATGAAGAGCAGGTAATTGCAAACTTCTGGCAACAAGTTGTTTGGCGGGCTCCAGGAATAAAAGCGGGAACCACTCTGGTTGTTAACTATCCAGCCATTAATTATGCTGAAGATGTGGACGCAGTGGCCGGCCCCGCCAACTTTATCTATTTCCCTGAACAAACGAACCAAATTCCGGCCGTATATCAACTGGTTGCGCTTCCACAAATGGATTACACAACCAAGGATGTACTTGAGGGTGGTAACAAATCTTATGGCTATCGAACTCATGTAGGAGAGATTAATTACGATAACATCTTGGTCATAAGCCAACCAGCTCAAAACGCATGCGTCCACATGATCAATTCGCAGTGGCCCAGATATTCAGACCAAGATTCGGATCAAATTCTTCTACTTGGGCAATATTCAAAAGTCCAGAACATACTGGCTGATGTTAGCGCGCCTCGCCCAGCGGAATTTATTTTTGGGCCGGAACCCGCTCACGCGCAAGCGTGGTGTTATTACTATCAGCAGGCAGAGCTGGCGCTTCAGGAAGGCAATTGGGAAAAAATTATTCAAATTGGAGATAAAGTAACCCAATTAAAATTGAGTCCAAATGATCGAATTGAATGGGCACCCTTTTTGCAGGCCTATGCTTTAAAAGGTGACGAGAAGGCGTTTAAAACAACCGCCATAAAAATGGATAGCTCGCCATTTGTGCGAAGAGAAGCCTGTCGCACCTTGCTCAAAATGCAGGAGGTGGGGTCTGCTTTTACACCCCAAATTCAATCTCTGATGGAGGAGAGATTATGTCGCGGTCAGGCAAAGTTAAACCCATAGCGCGAAAGATTTGCCTCGCGCTTTTACAGCGCGGCTTAGGCTACCATGTTCTTTCTGAGTAAAAGGATGGCAGAATGGCAACCCTAATCAAAAACGGTACTCTCATTACCGCTTCCGAAACCTTTGATGCGGACATTTTGATGGAAGATGAAAAAATTTCTCTGATTGGAAAAGATCTTCATCACCCAAATGCAGATGTGATTGACGCAACGGGTAAACTCGTCATGCCCGGTGGGATTGATCCGCATGTGCATTTGGATTTGCCGATGTTTGGTACGGTCTCTTCAGATGACCATTACACGGGTCACAAAGCTGCGGCTTTTGGCGGGACCACCACTGTGATGGATTTTGTTGTGTTAGAACCAAAAGGTTTCGAGCATTCAGTCGATTTATGGTTTGAGAAATCCGCGAAAGCCGCGATCGATTATTCCTTCCATATGAATTTAACTCAATTCAATGAGGAGCTCACTAAAGAGATCCCATCCTTGCGAGAGATGGGAATTACCACACTCAAAGTCTTTACTGCTTACAACGGACGTTTACGAATTGATGATGGCAGTATCTTCAAAGCATTGAGGATCGCAAAAGAGAATGGCATGTTAATGATGGCTCATTGCGAGAACGGAGATGTTATTGAAACTTTGATCCCAGAAGCGCTCGCCGCGGGGCATACTTCACCTGAATATCACGCGTTGACACGGCCCGCGTGGGGTGCAGTCGAAGCGACGCTGCGCCTCGCCGCGATGGCAGAGCAAGCAGATTCACCTGTCTACATCGTTCATATGAATGTAGGTGGCGAAGTGGATATGCTCAAGTATGCGCGCGAGCGCGGTGTCAAAGTGATGGGCGAGACATGTCCGCAGTATTTATTCTTCACGATTGACGATTTACGAAAGCCAAATGGCGCGAAATGGATTTGTTCGCCGCCAATGCGTACAAAGCAAGATAACGCGCGTTTATGGGAAGGGCTGTCAGAGGGGATTTTGCAGACAATTGGCACGGATCATTGTCCGTTCTTTTATGATGGAACTAAGCCCATCGTCTATGAAGGACGTGAGATTGCTATCCCCGGTAAAGAGTTAGGGAAAGATGACTTTACCAAAATCCCGAATGGATTGCCTGGGATTGAGGATCGTCTGCCAGTGATGTGGACATACGGCGTAGGCGCGGCGAAAATCACTGCGAATCAATTTGTTGCTTATAACAGCACGAATCCTGCGAAGATCTTCGGTTTATATCCACGTAAAGGCGCATTACTGGCTGGTTCTGATGCAGATGTCGTGATTTGGGATCCGAATAAGAAAGTGAAGTACGGCGTCGCGCACGCTCATCAACGAACGGACTATAACCTATATGAAGGCTGGGACTTGAATGGCATGCCTGAAAAAGTTTTCCTACGTGGGAAGATGATTGTGGACGGCGAACAATGGCTGGGAAGAGCAGGCGCAGGGCAGTTTCTGAAGCGGGAAGAGGGTGTTTTCATTTAATCGAAGGAGAATCCTATGTCGGCACATACGTGTGAAGCGGTAGTCATTCATTGCATAGATTTTCGTCTACAACATTTTCTCAATGACTGGCTTACGAAGCGTTTCGGTATACAGAATTATGATCGGGTGTCATGGGCAGGAGGGGTCAAAGACTTTGCCATTCTCCAAGGCCAGATCGAGATCTCACGCCGTCTCCACCAAATCAAAAAGGTTATCCTGATCAATCACGAGGACTGTGGCGCGTACGGGCCGGTTGGAACAAAAGAACGCCATATGAGCGATCTTGCCTATGCCGAGCGGATGATCAAATCACTCTATTTAGATGTTGACGTGGAAAAATACTATCTCCACCTCAATGGTGAATTTGAACGAATTGCATAAATAAAGTGTCAATGTTTGGTTATCATTGCTGGGTGGCCAGAAGCTCTTTTAGCTTTGGATGATTTGCATAAACACCGCGATATTCCTCAGGTAATATCGCCGCGATATGGCACATGATTTCATCTGTGTATTGCTTGAGAGCCTCATCACGATTTTGTTTTGGCAGGGGAGGTAATGTAAATGCAGGTCCCGCTGTGACAGTGACAGGGCTGCGGCGAAATCTTTTGAGATTGCCGAGTATTGTTTTATCTTCTGTGCCCGTTATCCCAACAGGGACAATGGGACGATTTAATTTCGTAGCGAGATAGCTGACTCCTGGCTTTGCTTCGATTAGCGAACCCGTACGAGAGCGCGTTCCCTCGGGAGCGATCACTAGAATATTATTTTCTTCCATCAGGGAAATCACTTTGCGTAAGGCTTTAATATCGGGGTTGAAGCGATCGATAAAAATAAAATTGAAGTATTTTCCAACCCAGCGAAAAAGATTGACTTCTCGCCACTTTTCCCCAATCATCACAAACATATCCCAGCGGTCGAGCGCATAAAAGGCAATAGGGACATCCACAATCCCAAGATGATTTGTGGCAATAACAAAACTGCCGTCTTTTGGTAAATACTCATAGCCACTGACTTCGACGTGGGCAATGAGATTAAAAATACGGCGGATGAGCCAGCGGACAAAATTACGCATGGGCCTTCAATAATTCCTTCAAACGCGGATAATTTGCATACACTCCTCGATAATTTTCAGGTAGAAGCGCAGCGATCTGACACATGATCTCATCCGTTGCTTGGCGCATTGCTACTTCACGTCCCTTGCCGGCTGGGGTATTAATATAAAATGGATCGGCAGCTATGGCAGTGATCTTTGAGCGCCGAAAACGCTTCAGGTTTTCAATCACACCTCGGTCCTCAGTACCTGTCACAGCAACTGGCAGCACGGGATATCCGCTCTTACTAGCTAGGAACGCGACACCCATTTTTCCTTCTTGCAAGGCTTCAGTCTTTGAGCGAGTTCCCTCAGGCGCAATCACTAATAGACCACCCTGCTTCATCCGATCAAGGATTTGCCTCAAGGCGGAATAATCGGCCTCAAAGCGGTTTAACCAAATAGCGTTTACTGCACGTCCCATTGCACCATACAAAGGATGGTTCCTATATTTTTCAGCCACCGGCATAATGATGTCTTCACGATCCAGGGCGCACAACAAAACCGCTGTGTCGAGTCTCCCCAGATGATTCGCGGCGATGATCACATTTCCTTGAGGAAGTTTTTCCATTCCATGTATTTCAATATCTGCGATGATCTTCATTAGAAAGCGGACGATGGAGCGCAATGTTTTATATTTCATGCCAGTAATTGTACAACAAGCGAAACACTACAAGCGGAGCAGTCCTGTGGCTAGTCCCGCGTGTTTTTCTGGGAGTCCTGTGGATAAAAAACGTGGCGCCGAAGCGCCACGCAAAAGGAAAGCACTATTCGATTTATCTCCATAAATAATCGTCAGAACTTTTGCTTCTCATTGTATTCTGTGAACCGTATTTATCAAACATGCGCTGGAAGATCGACATATCGCTGGGCGCCATATTAATGATCTGAAAGCCCACATTGTAGGTGTTTGGGTCCACGTGGTCAGTATGGCACCATTTGCTGCGAGCGATAAATACCATGGAATTCTTGTCAGCGATATCGGGAGTCAGTTGGATCTGCATACGAAAATCCTGTCCAGCAGGGATTTGTTTTGGGCTATCCAATCTAAACCCACCTGTGCTGATATCTGTGAGATATCCGATCAATTGTTTACTGATATCATCGGTGACTTGCATGTAGTAGGTAAAGTCCCGACGGTTGATTTTTCGCTTATCGGCCATGATGTTCGCTCCTTTCCTTCCGATAAGTATATGACAAGTTCAAACAAGATTCAATAGTTAATAATAACAATTTTGTTATTATTATGTTCGATGCCTGCCATATTTGCGGGAGTGATAGGCTCTATCGCCAGCTGTGGATTGAAGGTACTTCCACGCTCGAGTAAAATTTGTGTCTCTCTGTTTTTCGGGAGAATCCATGTACAGGAGCATCGTCTTGGACACCAAACTTGCTTCACGCAGGCCTATCTTGATCTGGTTGATCGCCTCACAGTTATTGGCACTCATGTCTTTGTTATTTTGGCTGTTCGCCGCGGGTATCTCGGTCATGGCGTTCGACTCAGGGGCAACACAGCAAGCCTGGACTTTTGTAATCATAGTCTGGTCTTATCCTATCTGGCCGATAGTATTTACTATCACTGCATGGATTGCTTATGCCCGCAAAAGGGATAGACTGGCAGGTGTTCTGACTACTTTTACCTTCCTGCCTGTGTTGGTGTTGATCCTTATTATCATATTGGCAAATTTTTTCTATTGGTTTCGGCTCTCATATACTGGTCTCTTTTAAGACCGCTCTTTTATTCTGCCTTCAAAATATGCGTCAGGATCGTTGCGCCTGAGCCACCGATGTTCTGTGCCATGCCAACCTTCGCGCCATCCACTTGTGTCCCATCGCATTCACCGCGCAGTTGCTGGACAACTTCCACTACTTGATACATCCCCGTCGCACCAACCGGATGCCCGCGCGCTTTTAATCCGCCGCGTGTACAAATGGGCACGCGTCCATTCGGGTTGATCTCGTTATCGAGTCCGAGTCTCACGCCCTGGCCTCGCTCGGCGAATCCGCACGCCTCAAGCGAAAGAGCAGACATGATCGAAAACGCGTCGTGCAGCTCGAATACATCAATATCTTTCGGTTCGACGTTCGCCATTTCGTAGGCGCGTTTGGCTGACTCATAAGCGGCGGATAAAAACAACGGATCTTTCCGCGAATGGACAGCAATTGAATCTGTCGAAGATGCCGAACCTGCTACTGTGATCCGAGGCTTTCCATTCAGCGAGGCAACTTTTTCTGCAGGGACGATTACTGCCGCGGCGGCACCATCCCCAATGGGAGAAGCATCCAAAAGATTAATTGGTGTTGCAACCATTGCAGATTTTTCGAATTGATTAGCATCTATTTTTTGATGTAAGCGTGCAAATGGATTGTGTATAGCGTTGGCATGCGCATTGATCGAGAAAGAGGCGAAGTCCGCGTGTTTCCAGCCGTATTCGTGCATGTAGCGACGCATGATCAACGCATTGATGCCCACAAATGAAACTCCTTGTTCCACTTCATAATCCGCATCGGCAGCCGTAGCTAATGCAGCAGTGATATCATGACCAGCTTTATCGGTCATCTTTTCGACACCTACTATCAGCGCTGAATCGATTTCGCCAGCAGCAACAGCCATCAATCCCGCGCGAAGCGCTGCCGCACCGGACGCGCACGCGGCTTCCACTTTGACCGATTCCTGATGCCAGAGTCCAATCCAATCCGAAAAGAAAGTGCCCAATTGGTTTTGACCGCTGATTAAGGGCGAAAGCATATTTCCAACAAACAGCGCGTCAACTTTTTCTACGCCTGCGTCCTGCATTGCAGAGAAGGCAGCATCCCCACCAATTTCACGCAGGGAAAATTCCCAATGTTCATCAATTTTTGTTTGACCAATACCTAGAACAGCAACTTGTCGCATTGTTTTCTCCGCAGTTATTTTAACTGATTTGACTATCATCTTCTATCAAATAAAGACATCTTCCTTGGGACAAGATGCCATCTTGGCTTACTTCAAAAATAAAAAGGAGCGGCAATCGCCGCTCCTTAAATTGCTCCCTTATTGATTTAGGGATGGTTATTGTGCTTATCTTTACCCTTCCCCTTATCTTTATTCTTGCCATTACCATGATCTTGCTGGATCAAGGAATCTTCTGAGCCATTATCCGCGCGACCAGAAACAATGAGTCCTAGATTTTTCTGGTCCTTGTGGAGCAAGGCTTTTTTGAATTGACCCCAGTTGGTTGGGGATGAGCCATCTGGTAACTCGAAGGCGCTGTAATCGCCGCTCTTTTTCGCTTGCAAGATCAAGCCGGCTAAGTCTGCATCTGCAGTTCCATCTTCACTAAGACTCTTTGACATCCACAGCGCCTGGGCAATGACACCAAAGCCAAAAACTTGTTCTGCATCGTTATCACCAGTGTGATAACTATCTATCAAGCTGGCCATCTCAGGATCACCATTGAAGAAGAAGTCAGCTAACAATGCGGAAATGGGGTGAACGTCAGGCTCTACAGGTTCCTCATCAGGAATCACTTCGTTTGGATCAATTGTCACGTTCTCTGACAAATCCTCGAGAGGTACAGGCTGCTGTGTGGTCGGGTCGATCAAACCGAGTTGAACAGCGTATTCAAGTGAGATGCGAACAGTTTGAGATCCTCCCGCGCCCTCCATTGTAACAAGGACAGTGGTTGCACCATTCTCATCGGTTTCAGGTTGTCCGATGTTCGTTACTGTACCACTAATAGTTGTCTCCTGCGTTTGCGGCGCGGCAGCCACATTGTCCACCTGCGCAAATACAACAGCTAGGACTAGGAAAATACTTGCAAGTAGTTTTGTGCTTGTCATTTTTTTCTCCTTTCAAACTCTAATCATATTCTACTCAAATTAACGGCAATAAAACTTTCAGCGCTGTAAGCGGTACCAATTTACTATAGTAGTACCCAAATCCTATTCTTGACTTATTCAATATACAACTGCTTATCTAGTGGTTTTCTCAAATGATTTATACTTGCGAAAATTCCAGCCAGTTCAGTTATCAGGAATTATTAATATGGAACATCAAGTTTGGATGAATAACCTTTTGGAATCTGTTGTGCAAGTAGGAGATGAGGGCCGCGCGGCAGTGAATTTTCTGCGCATACACAAGACGAAAATCGGGTTCAAAAGGGTACGCCCCAATATTGGCGCATTTTGGACTGTGTTTGGCAATATCCGTTTGAATTCCCATTATTACACCTATGAGACCTCGTTTGACGATCTGCGTATCAAAACTCTGATCATTCATGAAGCTCGTCATTTACAACAGGGAATGATTACCGCTTTATCCGTTTATGGCGAATTGGATGCCTGGCAATTGGAATTTGGCATTTACTCTCGTATAAAAGGAAACTATCCACACCCAGCGATTGCAGAGTTGATGGACTTACCATTGGGATATGATCGCACAATGTTGAAGAAAGCTGCTCATCTAATGCAAGTCTATGCAGGGAAAGGTTATCGCGCCGATCTACTTCCCTTATTTCCGTTGCATAGGGAAATAAAGTGTTGGGTGACGAGACAGTGAATTTATTTCAAATCTTATCTTGATAATTCTTCTCTATCATACAGTTTCTATGATTTTCTACACTTTTAGAAGGTGATAACCTCACATAGAATTGGGGTATTCAACCCATGTACAGAAATGGGTAGTTTGGCTGAATAATTTTGAAATTATTTATAAGCCAACTCTTAATGAGGAGTATGCAATGAACAAATGGTTCAAAGCTAACACATCGCACTTGGGATTGGCTGGTCTTGTTCTCGGCGTTTTCCTTTTCCTTGTGGTCATGATTCTCTCTGCAACACCTGCTGCAGCGGCAACTCAATCTCAAAGTGATAAGCCCCCAGATGAAACTTGTTTAGCTTGCCATCAACAGGAAGGGATGACCGCTCAAATTGGGGGACAACCTATTCCGCTCACCATCAATGCAGAAAAATTTTCTACCTCAGTGCATGGAACGGAAAAAGTTGCCTGCGTGGATTGCCATGCGAACATCACGGGCTTTCCGCATCCGGAAGTGACTGCGAGCAGCCCACGCGATTTCTCATTGGAGATGTATCCAACCTGTCAGCAGTGTCACCTCGACCAATATGAAAAGACTTTGGATAGCGTTCATCAGCGTGCCATAGCAGCGGGGAATACCAATGCGGCTGTTTGCACAGACTGCCATAACCCCCATACCCAGACACGTATTACAGACAAGAACACAGGTCAGCTCTTACCAGAAGCGCGGCCTGTCATTCCGCAGACGTGCGCCAAGTGTCATAGTAGTATCTTTGATGCTTATAAAGGAAGTGTTCATGGCGTGGCGTTGATGGAGAAAGGTGATCCAAACGTTCCTACCTGTATTGACTGTCATGGCGTACATAATATTCAAAACCCAACGACAAATACCTTTCGAAACAGCATCCCATTCCTCTGCGCCAAATGCCATACCAACGAAACCTTGATGAAGCAATACGGAATCTCGACAAACGTGCTGAATACTTATGTTGCAGATTTTCACGGTACAACCGTGAAAATGTTTGAAGAGAATTATCCCGATCAACCGACGAATAAACCTGTCTGCACTGACTGCCATGGTGTTCATGATATTCTCAAAGTAGATGATCCTAACGCGGGCATCGCTTTCAAGAAAAATTTGCTTGTCAAATGTCAGCAATGTCATCCCAATGCAACGACCACCAGCTTTACTGATGCATGGCTGAGTCACTATGAACCAAGTCCCCGGGCGTTCCCGCTTGTTTATTTTGTCAACTTGTTCTACAAAATTTTCATCCCTACCGTTCTGGGAGGCATGATCTTGTTTGTGCTCACTGATGTGTATCGTAGATTTATAGTGCGTCGCGCGCAGGCGAAAGGAGTACTGCACAAATGACCGAAACCGTCGCCCGTACCTATGAACGCTTCCCGTTTGCCCGCCGTATTGAGCATCTTTTCATGTTGCTCTCATTTACAACTTTAGCTCTTACCGGTTTGCCACAAAAATTTTCCTCTGCTCCTCTTGCGATTTTCTTTGTGCGTTTACTCGGTGGAATTGAGACTCTACGGACCATTCATCATTCTGCCGCCATTATTATGATGCTTGGCACAGCCTGGCATATCCTTGTCTTCGGTTATATGGGTTATGTACGCCGGACGCGCTTGACGATGCTGCCCAGTTTACAAGATGCGAAGGATGGTTGGCGGGCTCTACTGTATAACATCGGCCGTGTCAAAACACCTCCTCAAATGGGGCGCTATACTTTTGAAGAAAAAATGGAATATTGGGCGTTTGTATGGGGCGCCATCATTATGGGCCTAACGGGTTTCATGATGTGGAACCCGATTACTATTACAAAATTGCTGCCGGGCGAGGTAATCCCGGCTGCGAAAGCTGCACATGGCGCCGAGGCTATATTGGCTGTCCTCGCCATTATTATCTGGCATATGTATGGCGTTCACATCAAGCGCTTCAACAAAGCTATGTTCACCGGGAGGATTACTGAAGAAGAAATGCTCCATGAGCATCCTTTGGAATTAGTAGATATCAAAGCCGGGATCGCGGACCGGCCAGTTGATCCCATTGCACTTCGCAAACGCCAGAGAATTTATTTCCCAATTGCTGCAGTTCTGGCGCTTTTTATGCTGCTCGGGGTATATGGCTTCGTCAGGGCAGAGCAGACGGCACTAACCACCACTGAACGACAGGTACCAACGGTGGTGGTCTTCGTGCCGCAGACTCCGACTCCCGCGCCGACTGTGACACCAACCTCTCCCGCAACAGAGACCTCGGTTCCTACCCAGCCGGCAGCGAATACAACTCCCTTAACTCCCGCGGCAGCGTCAGCCCTAACCTGGGATAACGCCATCGGCGCGTTGTTCCAAACGAAGTGTACAACCTGTCATGGTGCGGCTGCAACGGCTGGATTAAATCTTTCAACTTATGCAGATGCCATGAAAGGTGGCAATTCCGGTCCAGTTATCGTCCCCAACGATAGTGCTCATAGCTTGCTTGTCACAAAGCAACAGGCAGGCGGACATCCCGGTCAATTAACTCCTGAGGAGATCGCTCAAGTTATTGAATGGATTGATGCAGGTGGGCTAGAAAAGTAAGTTGAATCTTAAAACATAAGTAATCCGTAATCTCAAATGCGGGAGCAAGATCCTGCATTTGTTTTTATTTACGTGAAGTATTTCGAATTGATTGTGATTTGGGCAGTGAAAATCAGGATAGTTTTATTGCATCAATAAGTCATACTTCAATGAAGAAGAAAGTCATCCAGACGGGTGACTTTCTCCATCTTGGATATAACCTATTAAGGGATTAATCTAAGATAACTATGCATGAATTTTCTCTTACTCAGAACCTGCTTGATATTGCATTGAAGAATGCCAATTCTCAACGGATTGTGCAGGTTAATTTACTGATTGGTCCGTATTCAGACGAGCGTGAAGAATCCATCCAGTTTTATTGGAGAGATTTAGCAAAAAGTACGCTTGGTGAGGGTGCCAAATTAAACTTCCAACATGTGAAAGCGGAAATGAAATGTTTGGAATGTGGCGGTACATTTCTTCTCGAAGAAGAAGGATCGATGTGTGTCTATTGCCAAAGTGACCGCTTACAGTTGCTAAGCGGAGACGAGGTAAAGCTCGAAAGTATTGATGTGGAATAAATTGTTTGTGTTGAGCAGCGTAAACCGAGAGACAAACGTGGTCGGAATGCAGGATTCTTAAAAATTGTTCTTCGACCTCGTCCCTCGGAGTGATCGTACTCTGCTTGGGACGAGAATAAATGGCAAAGCATATTTCTGTCAAAGGTGTGGTACAGGGAGTCGGGTTTCGTCCATTTGTCTATGGACTTGCAACCCGACTCAATTTGCATGGCTGGGTATGTAACACATCTGCCGGGGTGGAAATCGTAGTTGATGGGCAGAATGGCAATGTTGAAAAATTCATCCAATCACTAACTTTAGAAAAGCCTCCGCTGGCAAAGATCGATTCGATTCGGTTGGAAGAAGTTTCTGATGACACATCCTTGAATTTTGAGATACGTGAGTCTCAGAGTGTTGAGGGTGCATATCAACCTATTTCTGCTGATGTCGCCATTTGTCCCGATTGCGAACGTGAGCTCTTCAATCCGAAAGATAAACGTTATTTATATCCTTTCATTAACTGCACGCACTGTGGACCTCGTTTTTCCATCATCAAGGATATTCCGTATGATCGCCCAAACACAACCATGGGAGATTTTCCCATGTGCGATCATTGTCATGATGAATACGTAGATCCACTCAATAGACGTTTCCATGCGCAACCTATTGCCTGCCCTGATTGTGGTCCATTCGTTGAATTGCGGGAGACACATTCTCAATTTCCCACTTCTGATCCGCGAATATCGAGTATAGAAATACGTACTTCTGCTATTCTTAAGGCGCGGCGTCTATTACGGGAAGGATATATCGTTGCCATCAAAGGACTGGGTGGCTTGCACCTCGCGTGTGATGCATCCAATCCGTACACGGTTGCAGAGTTGCGCGACCGCAAAGGGCGCATCGATAAGCCGTTTGCGGTCATGGCTGCGAATATTACTGTAATTGCATCTGTCTGTAACATTCAAAAAGAAGAACACCTTTTTTTGACCAGTCGTGAGAAACCAATTGTCCTTCTTACAAAAAAGAAACAGACTGGTTCGCTGACCTATAAAGTCTCCGAATTGGTTGCTCCTAATCTCGATACGCTTGGCGTGATGTTACCTTATACACCGCTGCATCATTTATTGTTGAATCAAACTGACCCTGTTCTGGGACGCGAACCCGTCCCACCGATTCTGGTGACGACAAGTAGTAACTTCGGCGAAGAGCCGATTGCTATTGATAACAAGGATGCGCTTGAGAGACTTTCTCCGCTGGCAGATGCATTCCTGTTACATAATCGTGATATTCATATCCGTTCCGACGATTCGGTCGTGAGAGTGGATAAAGGCAATACTGTTTACTTACGTCGTTCGCGTGGCTATGCTCCTTACCCTGTTAAACTCCCATTTGAGGTCAAGCCTACGCTTGCAGTGGGTGGCGGATTAAAGAATACCTTCTGCCTTACGCGCGATCATTATGCCTTTCTCAGCCATCATATTGGTGATATGGAAAATGCCGAAACCTATGAATCGTTCGAGCAAGGTATTCGACATCTTTCGCACATCTTCCGCATAGAACCTGAAATCATCGCCTATGATCTTCATCCAAATTACTTTACTACTCAATATGCCAGACGCGCGACGTTTGACTTTCGACATGTAGGAGTGCAACATCATCACGCGCACATTGCCTCTTGCATGGCAGATAATGGGTTGGACGATAGACGATTGATCGGACTTTCCTTCGATGGAACAGGATATGGAACCGATGGCGCGATCTGGGGCGGGGAAGCTTTACTCGCCTCTTACGTGGACTTTGAGCGGTTTGCGCACCTTGAATATTTGCCTCTGCCCGGTGGTGATTCTGCTATTCGCAATCCATGGCGTATTGCGATTGGATATACCCATACCCTTGGCATTGATGTTGACAATTTGCCATTCCTGCAAAATATGGACAAACAGGCACTTCGGATCGTAAGACGGCAAATAGACAAGGAACTTAACTCACCGCTTACCTCCTCTATGGGACGTCTCTTCGACGCGGTTGCGAGTCTCCTTGGTATTCGTAATGATGTCACTTACGAGGCACAAGCTGCAATTGAGATGGAAGTGTTATCGAAGCCATGTATTTCAATTGCGAAAACATATCCTTATGTGATTGATGAAAGTGGAAGCAGAGCGATTATCCGTTTGAAAGAATTGCTCTCAACAATCGTTCGAGATATACGCGCAAATGAATCCGTTGGGATGATTGGTGCACGCTTCCATAAGACAGTTGCCGAAATTGCAATTGAGATTTGCAAGCGTGCTTACGAATCAACAGGCTTGAATGAGGTCGCTCTCTCCGGCGGCGTCTCCTCGCTGGATTGGCGCAGGAAGGATTTACTGTATATTTCCACAAACAAGTCCCAACGAATGATGGTGGCTTGGCATTGGGGCAAGCTGCCATTGCAAATTATGTCATTGCGAGGAACGATCCTGAGCTTGCCGAAGGGGAGCGACGAAGCAATCTCTTACAAAGCTAAGATTGCCACGCTCGCTGATGCTCGCTCGCAATGACGCATGAAAGGTAGTTTACTATGTGCCTCGGCATTCCTGGAAAAATAACTGAGATTTATCAAAAAGATTCCCTCCAAATGGCAAAGATCGACTTTGATGGGATCATCAAAGAAGTTTGTTTAGCATACACTCCTGAAGCAGAAGTGGGAAATTATGCATTGATCCATGTTGGTTTTGCGATCAGTTTAATGGATGAAGAAGAAGCGCAGGAAACTTTAAAGTTAATTAGGGAAGTAGCAGATTTCGAGAATGAAATATCTTGATGAATATCGCGACCCTGAAAAAGTAAAGTCGCTTCTACGCGAGATTGAATCTGTCGTCACCCAAAATTGGGTCATCATGGAAATCTGTGGTGGTCAGACTCATGCCCTCCTCCATAACGGACTCGATGCCATGCTTCCACCGCAAATCGAGTTGGTGCATGGACCAGGCTGTCCCGTTTG
>WNFX01001539.1_pt1 | contig 23703 bp, 22 predicted proteins | sample 5400111 | NCBI WGS metagenome assembly WNFX01 (sample SAMN13153363, study PRJNA577476) | soil metagenome | isolation source: 40 cm soil or saprolite under grassland replicate 1 | place: USA:California | collected 2016-06-15
AGCTTTTAGCCGTATTCGTGGCTATTTGTCTACCTTGCGCAAACAAGGTCTTCCTCTGTTATCGGCTTTGCAGGCGACTCTGTGTGGTCATCCTCTTCTTCCCTCTTTTGAGTGAACCTGAGCGGACCTAGGTAGTTACCATTTGTTTGCGCTCCTCAGCGTTGCCTGGGTCGGGTAAGAGGGTGGCGATGAGCGTGGCCCGGCTGGCGGCCAGTGGACGACGTGCCGGCCAGATGTGCAGTGTGGAGATGTGGCCGTGCCGGACGTTTTTCTCGTGGACGGAGTCCAGCGAGGTTTGCTTTAAGGGGAAGGCGACTTCTATGAGACGACGATCTTCTGTCATAATAGCTATCCCTAAGTTAAGTATTTTGAGTCACTCACATATAAAACTTATACAATGATTGCACTACACCGTCTTCAGGAATGTGCTTCATAATCTCCCCAATTTGTCGAGAAAATGCTAATGTAATGGGAATACCATCTGCGAAGTTACAGTTGTTCACATTCATTTTAGTGAGAGTCAGTATTTCGCGGAACAGATCTTTTGGTGCGCTTCCGCCATGATGGTCAGCGATATACCATGGTTCAGGGACGTAGGAACCAGGGTAAGTATTGAAATATGGAATGAATCCTTGAGTAAACAAGTAATGATTCTTTTCTCCCAGAGTAAAGTACGTTCCCCTTAAGGGTGGATAATTACCCTCGCGAAAAAGATGCAGACCTGTTTGGCGTAGAGCCACGAGGTCCACTTGGCAACGAGAGAATACCGCATCGATTCCCTCATAAAACCCTTCAAGCTCGTTAAATAGACCATGTTCTGCACCCCAGAATTCTGAGGACTTGTGAACCACTACTCGTTTTGGCGGTATGCCTTTAGTTTGTAAATATGCGGTGAGAGTCTTCTTCATGAGAGCAGAAGCGGCTTCTTTTGTCAGGTGAGGGCTTGCTCCCTGCTTCTCTTTATCCCAAATGAAAGGGTCTCCCCGAAGTACTAACCCCTGTCCCATAAAATCGAATGCCTGAGCCACACTCGCACGAACTGTTCGTTGTTCATTGGAATCTTGAGTAACATAAAAACTAATCCCAATGAAGCACGTATCTAGCGCAACTTCAACTGATCTCCAGGGTACTCCATCTGCTTTATAATATTGCGCTGTACAGAAGTTCCACGCTCGCAGTGTTTTCTCTTGTAGCTTAGGATCTTTACCCAGCACGGTTCTCTGTTGCAAAAGCTGTAGAGGGATGCGATCTTGCATTGCTTTCGCTTTAATTGCCCTACGAAAGTTGAAAGTGTAATTTCCGGCGATTGAGACTGAATCAGCCAATTCGAACATTGCATCTGTGAGAGCGAGAACGATTACCGTTGGAAGTGGAGGGGTCGTAGCGAGGCTTTGAATCTCGCTGCTTATTAACAGCACGAGTTCCTTGATGCGTGTTAGTTTATCATCAATACTCAGAATACCTTCCACTATCCTGGGATTCAGGTTGCGTTCCCAACGTTCGTTCAGTTGAAAACGACATTGAAACGGAGACTCTGCATTAAAGCCGATGAAGTCGTGGTTGAGAATTTTGTAAACACGTTTGAATCGCTGATCTGGCATCTCACCAAATAACCCGTTATCGCTGTATGCAGTGCCACCTAGGATATGGGCATTCTCACTCTCAATTGGCTTGCTGCACATCTCGATCCATTCCTTGGCTCCTGTGATCGTTTCACGAGTACCGATGAAACCTACTTTGATTTCAGAAGGGTGAAGTCCATCAACATTCAATCCAAAGGGACCACACTCTGCAAGTCCTGTCTTAGTATCTTGATGTTCAAAGTACTCACCAAACTGTAGCTTGGGTTCAGCTAAATGTTCAAATGTAAAAGTTATCATCGTACTCTTTTCCAATGAGATCAAATAAAGGAGGCTGTAAGTTCTGCTCAGTCTCATCATAAATGGCAGGATCATTCACAATGGCGAATGGTGCGATTCCAGAGAGTGGCACTTTTTCCATCACCAGCAACGTTTTAGATGCAAGCTGAATGTCAATACTCGGTGTACTCTGTGAAAGAGTGTCCGCCCAGAAAAGAATGTGGTTGAGAACGTGAATGTTGCGTTCCATAGCCTTCAACTTTGTAGTATATGGTCCAACCATTTTAGGATCACATAAAGCTTGTCCATCAATAGTGAATAGATACTTGGGCAGAACTTGTAAGCACAAGACATCCCCTATATACTGAAACGTCAATTGGACTGCCAAGTGTCGCCAGAAGTACTCTTGGCCATAGTGGTAGTATTTAGCGACAATACGTGGAGGGGCAGCTCGACTTGTCCGAACACTAAACCAGTCACGTTTGAATTCTTTGTGTGAATCATCCTCGCGTGGAAAGTAGTATCGATGGTAATCACGATTGTACCACAAGCCACAACTACGCAGGTGGCTGGAAAGCAACTGGTTTAGCAAAAAGATATAATCTCGTCTGCATTGTTCATTCGTGATCCACCGCTCAGCGAGTACATCCCGAATTGTTGTAGTGTCACAAAAAGGTCGCAGTACGCAATCCGGTTTACGTAAGTCAGCGAGCGTGTAAAGTACGCCTGCTCTTATTACAAAAGGTGGTGCCAATTGAGTCTGGGTCCAGATCTCTTTGTTCAGTTGATAGGCTGTACTCGCTTGAGTAATAGCCTTAGGAGCATGTTTCACCAGCAACAAGTTCGAAAAGAGACACTCCTGCTGTTGGGAAGAGATAGGTGGTGGGCTTGTCTGTGCTAGATCGCACATCGCTTCGTAGCAGCTCTTGTCGAACAGATCTTTCATTTTGTCGAAAGCAATTCTCAGAGGTGGATGAAAGATTTGGGGTGTCGTCTTGATATAAGTCTTGATATCTTTCCAATAGAGCTTATCATCATTGGGATGATAAACGATGAAAATTATGGGGTAGTTGGCCCCATTCCATAGTTCAATATCTTGTTGCTTGACGTAGACATAAAAGTCGGTCTTGCTGTCGTGCTTAATGTAACTATCACCTGATTTCGATTGAAGCTTAATGATCCCTCCTGTAGTTTTGAAGCCCTCTTCGTTCTCTTTGGGAATCACGACCTCGATTTCACCATCAATTCCAAAATCATCCTTGCTAATTTCGCGGAAGATACAATTCATATCATGAACAACTTCAGTGATACGGTCAATACCTTTCCATTCGGAGAGCTTTGATGAAGCAACAGTTTTTCCCATACAAATTTTCTCCCTATTCGTTGATAATTCCCATAATCTTTTTTACCCATTCTCAGCATTCGCGAAAATTTGCCCTTCTCCAACAATCACACTGCCCTTTGCCCGCACGATCAGTTTACCAAAGGGGTCCTGCACACGCAACAGGCGCGGGGCAGACTTTGCGCACTCGAAGACGACGTAGAGCCAGTAGCGATCGCGCAGGTTGCAGGCCTTGATGTATTCATTCTCGGTAAGCTCCACATCACCGATACCGGCGCGCCCCTTGACCTCGATGGCAAGATGTTCGCCTGAGGGCCGATGGGAATGCAGATCAAAGCCAGGCCAGGCTTCAAGCCCTGCTAATAGCGCGCGTTCCGCCGTTGAAACATCGTAAACGATTGCGCCTAACGTTTCTTCATAAGCGCGTACCCACTGCATAGCTTTGGCTTCCACATTGGAATCGTAGCGCTGCTTATCTTCGGGATCACTTGACGGGACAACCAGTGCGTGCGCCAGGAAGGTGATGCCGCCAGGGATAATCAGTTCCGGCTCGCACCTCAGCACGGTCAAGGCCTCGTTTTTGCTCACCAGCAGCCCCTTTTGACGTGCCTTAATTCTGGTGAGTTCGCCCTTTGCTCTTGAGTCCCCTGTTCGGGCTTTTTCGGTCTGACGAGCACGTGCCTGAGCAAGTTCCGCTGCCTGGTAAGTGAAGCCATTTTCAATGAAGGCTTCACGTTTTGGAAGACTCAGGTGTAGAGCATGGCGGTGGTGTTCCGCCATGGCTTCTGCAACCTGTGAAAGCGCGAAAGCATGTGCCAACTCAACTGATGTTTCGGTAGTTGCAGCGAAAAGTTGAGCTGAAACAGGAAGATTGGGACTGCCTCGCAGCAAGAGCAAGGACTCGACCGGGCATTCCTCTACTTCACAGCCTTCTTCCTGCCGCAGTCCAACCAATCGATACTCAATGATCTCCAGGTGATTCAAAGCGTGAAGTGTAGGATCGGCCTGCCGGATTACGATTACCTGCGCCAGGTAATAGAAGTAGGGGCGCTCTGCTGTCGGGTCAACGAAAACGGCTCCCTGTCGCGCCTGCTGCGTAAAATGTTCACACACAAAGGCCCGGAAACGATCAAAGACTGGTTCACCAGGATGCAGAAAAATGGCCCGTTCGCCGTTACGTTGCCCCTGCACGGTATAACGATCGTGCAGTGAGGGCGGATAGGTTTCCAGGATAGGCAAGAGCCAGTCCATGGCTCCCGGTTTGAGCGGGTGCAGCGTAAATATACCTTCAAGATCGTCCTCAATGGAGATATCAACGAGTGGCGCGGCCTTCTCCACAAAATGGCGGACGTAGCCGGGCAGCAGCTTGCGGTAGGTTTCTAGTTCCATGCTGGCTTTCAGGCGCGGTAACTCGCTGCGCACCACTCCTCCCTCGCCATAGAGTGCAAGCTCGCGCGCTTGTAGTGCGCGTACCTGCTCCGTGGTCAGTTTGCCCGCAATGCGGTGCTGCACTTCATGGTCATCGGTCGCGAGTGTCACTTGCTCCATATACTCACGCAAGGAGATACCCTCAAAGAGCTGCCCAATCACATCAAAGACTTTATCGGAACCAAGTTCCTTGCGAATGCGCTCCATTTTCTCCAGCAAGGTCTGCATAACGCGCCCCTCGCGCGTCTTGCCAGCCACAAGGTTGAGGATATGTACAGGATCGTGTTTCTGACCGTAGCGGTGGATGCGTCCCATACGCTGTTCCAGGCGGGCAGGATTCCAGGGGATATCATAGTTGACCATCAACCAGCAGACCTGGAGATTGATACCCTCACCAGCCGCGTCGGTTGCCACCAGGTAGGTTGCCCCGCCCTCCGCCACTGGTCGCCGGAAGGCCGCAACCTGCTCTTCGCGCTGCTGGTAGTTCATACCGCCGTGAATCTGGGCAATCTGTTCTGTGAAACCCATGCCTTCCAGGCGACGCACCAGGAAATCCAACGTGTCGCGGTGTTCGGTGAAGATGATGAGTTTCTCATGCTGATAATCGGGATCGCGTAGGATGGCGCGCAGCCTCTCGAACTTGGACTCCTCGCCGGCATCGTAGACACGGCGCGCCATGTCGAGCAGCAATTCTACCTGCTGTAATTCTTCTTGTAATTCAGCCAGAGAGGTCGCCAGCACGCTTTCCATAAGTTGCTCTTCACTGCGTTCGTTCTCCTCCTGGTCATCCATGATCTCTTCTTCGTCGGCCGTCTTCTCGTCAAGAACATCTTCCAACTTATCCAGTTTCTGTTGGGTTGCTGTAAACTGCGACTGGCTCAGCCGACCCGCGCGCATTTCTTCGATCATTTTTGCCAGTTTTTCGGCGCGTCGTTCAAAAGAACGCAGCAAGGCGTAGGTGGAGCTAGCCAGACGCCGTTGGAAGACGCTCATGGCAAGGCGAGCCGCGGAGCGGTTGAGCAGGCGAGCGCGATTATATGAGATCTGGATATAGAGCGTGCTGGCGTCGTAAAGCGCCTGCTCGCCCACGTCACCCGTCGTGAGATCATAGCTGAGCGTATTCGAGATGCGTGTAGGATAAATGGGACGCCCATCGAAATAGACCAGTTCCTCTTTAGTACGCCGGATAAAGTGACGACGACGCGCATCTGCCGGGTAAGCATTGAAGGCGTCGATGGTGGTTAGTACGTCCGGTTCCAGCAACTTCCACAGGCAATAATAGGGAAAATCCTTGCCCATGTGCGGCGTGGCCGTGAGCAATAAAAGGTGGTGACAGCTCCATGTCAGCGACCAGCGCTCTTCTTCGTCCTGTATTCCGACAAGCGCCTCCGCCAGTCTGTAGCGGTCAGTACGGCGTATACGCAGGTCGGCCTCGCGGTTGGCCGCCAGTTTGTGCGCCTCGTCGAAAACCACCAGATCATAAGGCGCTACCTCGGCTTCCTGGAGACGAGAGAACATACGGTCACCCGCCAGGGTATCGACGCTGACAATCAGCAGGTCACTTCTGGGGCCTGTGAACGGGTTACCCGAACGGGAACGGGCATCGCTGCCGCTGATGATGCTGAAAGGCAAGTTGAAGAGAGTACGCAACTCGTGTTCCCAGTTGCCTACCAGTCCTGCCGGCGGCACGATGAGAACACGTGAGATCAGCCTGCGCGTCATCATCTCGCGGATGTAGAGCCCGGTCATGATGGTTTTGCCTGCTCCCGCGTCGTCTGCCAGCAGGAAGCGCAGGCGCGTCTGCTTGAGCATGTGGTCATAGACGGCGAGGCGTTGATGCGGCAATGGGTCGATCAACGAGATCTCTGCTGCAAAGGCGGGATTGTAGAGGTGTCCATAGGTTAGCCGCTCTCCCTCCACCACAGTGCGCACGATCTCCGGGTCTGAGGAAAAATCGATGGGAGGATCATGCTCTGGCTCAAGTGTGTAGTTTGCGCCAGACTCACGCAGCAGGGGCATGTTTGGGATGCCTCTATGGAAGGTCTGTATGCCTTCGATCTCGGCAAGCACGATTTTTTGCCAGTAGCGCGCAGGTGGCCGTGCCTGACCACGTTCCCATTGCTTCAGCAAGGGTACGGATATATCGATGAGGTCGGCGAATTGCTGCTGCGAAAGCCCGAACCTTTGGCGCAGCGATTTGATGCGCTTCGAGAAATCGGGGGGCAATCGGTAGCTCTCTGTAATAACGTCCAACTCGCTCTCCTACTACCAGCACGATGGGAACCTCGCAGGTTTGATTATAGCGGGTTGGAAGAAGCCGGTCAATAAGTCTAGGAAAGATGCATTGCATGCGGTTGTGATAGCTCATTAGAAGTTATACTAGACCTGAAAGGGACTTCTTAGAGGAGATTGGGGCAAATCGTATTTTTTATGCTTAGCATGTCTTCTGTTTCTGCTTTTGTATGGCCCGTCGTATCGACTCATAAGATGATCCAAATTGCTTGGCTACTTGCCGGATTGATACTCCCTGCTCCACAAGTTTTAGCGCTTCCTCTTGTTGTCCAGGTGTTAGACTTGGCCGCTGAGGTGGTGGCATACGAGGATTATTTCGCTCTAGCTTAGGAGGCAGATACTCCTCATACAGCCAGAGTCCACCATCCCGATATTCCCATTGTGCAGTTTTCCCCAGGCCTAATGTCAATGCAGGAGTAATGCCATCACGTGGAAGCAAACCAACGATTAATCGCCGTTCTAAATCGTACACGATACCTTCAATGTTAAACAAAGCTCCGATGATATCACGTCTTTCCTCTTCCGTTGCCTCCTTCCAATAATCCGCCAACAAGCTGAGAGTCTCGTCTGCCGAAATCGCCCTCGGGTTCGTTTCAACTCTATCACAGGCAACGGGTAATTCCAGCAATTCGATCTGAATACGTTTTACCTCAACGTCCATCTCTTGCTCAGCTATATACCCTTTGCTATAAGCTGTCACCCAGCGCTTTCGCTCCTCCTCCAATGTCAGGCGACGATGCTTTATCCGCTCAACTGATTCGTTTTCCGTCAGTTCCGCTGTACACGACTGGGCAATCATCTCTCTCCACTCTGCCGGGAGCCCGAAGCTTCTCAATATCTCCCCTAACTGATTAATCACAAGCTCGCTCTTCACCCAGAGGCAACCTCTCGCAGGACAATTCAATTTTCGTTCAGCACTGGTGTCCCTATAATAAAGTACGCCCTGGCTACTTGCTACCCGCAGTGGTTCATGACATGCGGCACAGACAATAATCTGGCTGAATTCATGAGGGTGCCTTTGTGCTTCTACCCGTGGGCGTCGATATTGCCCTGCCTTCACCTCATCCATTCGATGCCAGAGTTCATAAGGCCAGGCAGCCTGATGGCGGCCCATCACCTTATCTCCAGCAGGGGTATAGATTGTTCCATATCCGCAACCAGGCTCAAACTCACGAGGGAACCATGAACGCCGTATTGCTGCTACTGCGTCCTTAGTCAGTGGACGCTTCCCGAAACGTGCAGAATGTGTAAAGTAGCCCACAAGTTCATCAGCAATGCTAGTATCTGCCCATCCTTGAGCCACTAATTCGCCAAGCCGCACCAGTGCCGGAAAGTTGACGGGATCAGGACGAACAGGTGTGCGTTCTGGACGCCAGGTTGATGGAGCGCCATCATAAGGTTTGGGATAATCAGGAGGGAGATAGCCAAAAGATACATTTCCATTATGATACCCGTCGAGGGCACGATCTTCTTTGCCATCAATCGTACGTCTGGATAGGTGTTGTAAAAAACTTGCATTCATCTGAGTATCAACCGCAAAAGCAACTGCAAATCCATCCTGCTGTACCCTATCGATATCCCAGAATCCATCAGAGGTAGCCCACCAGACGCCCAGACGGCGTAAACGAGTTAGCGAGATATACGCTACTGGCACATTACGTGACCAGCGATCATTCATATAACAAACCACGGACTGAAATTGCTCTCCAGCGTCCTCCAGGAGTTGAGTAAATACCGGGCGTTCTTCAATCTCCTCATATTTGGCACTTTCATTTGGCTCCTCGTACCACCTGACAATTTTCCAATCCTTTTTCTTAGCGAACGCCGTGATGTGTCGCTTTTGTGTTGCGATGCTGGCCGGATCTTGGAGCACCATACTATAACGCACATAGCCTGCAACTGTGGCCCCAGGACCAGGTTCACCTATGACTTTGTATACACGATGCGGATGACGCTTTTGGCGAGGCATTAATTTGCCTCCTTTCGATCGCTACCAATGAACTAATGAATACGCTTCCCTCTGGGAAAATTATGCATGAGCGGTGTTTCAGATACCATATCATTGCTAGTACAGCAGCTAGTACAAGGAGGCTGAGGAACATCCATGATAGAATAGGAGGAAACAAACCAAGGAGAAGAGGACATGCCGAAACGAGCAACCAGATTGGTGCTGAGTGAGAAAGAGCAGGAAGAACTAAGTCAGATCAGCAAGCGTCATCGCAGCGAGCAGCAAGTGGCACTGCGAGCGCGCATGGTGTTAGCGGCAGCGCAAGGACAGCCCAATGCGCGGATTGCGCGTGAGTTGGAGGTCAATGTGGACACCGTGCGCTTATGGCGAGATCGCTGGGTCGGATTGCAGGGGATAGATCTGGAGACGTTGAGCATCGCGGAGCGCTTGCAAGATGCGCCACGACCAGGGGTGCAGCCCAGGATCACGGCGGAGCAACGCTGTCAAATAGCAGCCTTAGCGTGTGAGGCTCCCGCCAAGTCAGGACGGCCGATCAGCCAATGGACGGGGCGCGAAATTGCCGACGAAGTGAAGGCCCGAGGGATCGTTGAGCAGATCTCGCCCCGGCATGCGGCGCGGCTGCTCAAAAAGGGGGCCTGCAACCGCAGCGCTTCCGCTACTGGCTGACGGAGGTACCCGATGAGCAGCGCGACGAGAAAATTGTGGAGGGGTGTGAGGTGTATGCCCAGGCCTCTGAGCGGGCCAAGCAGGGAGAGCGCAGCATCAGCATGGATGAATTGACTGGGGTGCAAGCCTTGGAGCGCAAGCATCCCGACTTGCCGATGCAACCAGGCCACGTGCTGCGGCGTGAGTTCGAGTATATCCGGCATGGCACCCTGTCCTGGTTTATCAATTTCGATGTCGTCACCGGCCACGTCATCGAACCATCCTGGGGACCGACGCGCACCGAAGAGGATGCGTTAGCGCATTTGCAGCGCCTGGTGGCCAGCGATCCCAAGGCCACGAAGTGGCACGTGATCCTGGACAACTTGAACATTCATCAATCCGAAGCGCTGGTGCTCTGGGTGGCTGGGCGGGAAGGGATCGCGCCGGAGATGTTGGGCGTCAAAGGCAAAAGTGGGATTCTTCAGTCGATGGAAAGCCGCGCGGCGTTTTTGCACGACCCGACCCATACGGTGGTGTTGTACTACACGCCCAAACATGCTTCTTGGATGAACCAAGTCGAGATCTGGCTCAGTATTCTGGTGCGCAAACTGCTCAAACGTGGCAATTTCATGACGCTGGAGGACTTGCGCGACCAAATCTTGGCTTTCATCGCCTACTACAATCGCACGATGGCCAAACCCATCAAGTGGACGTATACGGGGCTTAGCTAATCGTGGAGCTGTTTACGCCTCAGTGTACTAGTGATCTCGCCATGAAATGAAGAAATCATAATACCAAATATAGAGCGCGAAACGAATCGCCAGGTAGAGCCCATAGACTATTTTGCCGAAGATCCATTTTCCTGACGAATGCAATGGACGCTGGTGGAACCTTACGCGGGACATGCTGCGCTCATATTCTGCTACCATGTCCTCATATCTGCTTATGCGATTCATAATACACACTCTTCCTTTCTGCTTTTTTCAAAGCCTGCGGTAATGTACACCCTGCCGGTGTAATAGTGGTTGCACCCCGTCAGGATGCACAAGTGAGATGGCGAGCACGGTTTCCCGCCTGGCCGGGCTGGACTTGTATCCCGCCCAGCCGATGACACAGGAGAATGCCACTCCGGGTTTCTATTCAATTCAGGATATGTACGTCCCCCAACTGTTAATCGGTGCCCTCAGCAAGAGCGCTCGCGAGTCCAAGTGCTTCTACGATACTTCCTGCTGCCGAAACAACACGCGCGGTGCCAACCACCGGCGCGATCGCAATGAGCGTGCCGATAATGCGCTCCGGCGTCAGGCCAGCTTCACCACTGACCTTGATGTTCACCAGCCACGAGGCTGGAGCCGCGTCCAATGTCGCAAGGGCCGCAATGCGGACGAGCATAAACGTCTCCGGGTCGAGTCCGGATTCTTCAAGCGACCCCTCGGTCATGCGCATCAGTGTGTTCAACACGCTCAAATCGCCTTGGGCGAGCACACTCAGGGTCTCGTTGGGATTTGTCATTTTGTAGATAATCCTTTCTTATAGCTAGATACAACTCATAAGAGATAGGTGCAACTCCTATCCATGGAAAATCACTTCACCACTGGTACTAGTGTATTCGTTCGAAGAAGATTATGCAACTTCAGAACACACTATTTTTTTCACGTTGCGAATAAGAATACGAACTGGCACCTGACCTGTTCAGGTAACATATCTCTTCCTGTTTTACTCTCAGTCTGATAGAATGAACCAGGTGACGGCTTTAGCAAAGAGAATTTTGAGGAGGGAAAGCACCTTGAACGAGCACATAAAGATATCTGAATCGGAGAACCGCCCTGACCAGGTGGATCCAAACGCCCAACCACCCGAACCCGGTCTCCCACCACATGAAAACATGCGCTGGATTCCCGGCGGCACCTTTCTCATGGGGTCCAACCAGCATTACCCGGAAGAAGGCCCCACCCATCATGTGACCGTCGACGGCTTCTGGATGGACCTGTATACAGTGACCAACGCCGATTTCCAGCGCTTCGTCGAAGCCACCGATTATGTCACCGTGGCTGAACGCCCGCTCAACCCGCAAGACTATCCCGGCGCGTTGCCCGAACTGCTCGTCCCTGGCTCAGCAGTCTTTCAGAAGCCGCCACATCGTGTCGATTTGCGCAATCCCGGCAACTGGTGGGCATACATACCTGGCGCCAACTGGCAGAATCCTGAAGGGCCTAAGAGTTCCTTGAAAGGGCGTATGAAGCATCCGGTGGTCCACATCGCCTACGAAGATGCCGAAGCCTACGCCGCCTGGGCAGGCAAGTCGTTGCCGACGGAGGCACAATGGGAATTCGCCGCGCGTGGAGGACTGGAAGGAGCTGTCTACGCCTGGGGCAACGACTTCGCCCCTGACGGTACATTGATGGCCAACACCTGGCAGGGGGAGTTTCCCTGGCAGAACCTGCTCAGCGATGGCTACGAAAGGACTGCCCCTGTTGGGTCCTTCCCTCCCAATGGCTACGGCCTGTACGAAATGTCGGGCAACGTCTGGGAATGGACAACTGACTGGTATGCGGACCACCATCCAGGTGAGGCGCACAAGGCATGCTGCATCCCGGTGAACCCGAGAGGGGCAGCGCTGGAACAGAGTTTTGACCCGGCTCAACCAGAGGTGCGCATCCCGAGGAAGGTACTCAAGGGCGGCTCCTTTCTCTGTGCGCCCAATTACTGCCTGCGCTATCGCCCGGCTGCCCGTATTCCTGAGACCATTGATACATCCACCTGTCACATCGGCTTGCGCTGCGTCATCAACGTCGTTCGCCAGGTGCTCGACTAGCAAATATAGGAGATCTCTTGGCGCACACACGGAACCACTCTCACTCTCATCGCTATCGGCAGATTGCCGAGGTATTGCTCCATCACGGAATGGGGTACCTGCTCAGTACCTTCGGCCTGGAGCGTTTTGTGCCCCTTCGCGGGGGAATACGCCGCCATGCGCGAGCCGGGCGTCACTACACCAGGCCCGAGCATGTGCGTTTGGCGATCGAGGAACTCGGCGCTACCTTTATCAAGCTCGGCCAGATTCTCTCAACTCGCGCCGATATCTTACCCCCTGAATACATAGCAGAACTTGCCAAGCTGCAGGACCAGGCGCCCCCTGTAGACAGCGCCATGATCGTGGAGATGATTGTTGAAGAACTTGGTTGTCCCATCACAGAGGTTTTCGCTACATTCGACCCTGTGCCAGTAGCAGCGGCTTCCATCGGCCAGGCTCATGCAGCAACATTGCCCAATGGCAAAGAGGTCATCGTCAAAGTGCGCCGACCCGGTGTCGTTGAACAGATAGAGGAAGACCTGGAGATTATTCAAAACCTGGCAGTAACGGCCAGTCGACGCTGGGAATTCGCCGATCACTACGACTTGCCCGGGCTGGCCCGGGAGTTTGCTCAAACCCTACGAGCGGAACTTGACTATATTCGTGAAGGACGCAATGCCGAGCGATTCGCCGTTAACCTTGCGAATAATCCTTCCATTCATATCCCTTGCATATACTGGGAGACGACTACAGCTCGTGTACTTACCCTGGAACGCATTCGAGGCATTAAGATAAATGACCTTGCCGCACTCGATGCCGCTGGCATCGACCGCCCTGCTCTGGCAGAACGAGCTGCCCGCATTATTCTTAAGATGATACTCGAGGACGGATTTTATCATGCTGACCCTCATCCGGGGAACTTCTTTATTGAGCCAGGTGGTCGCATCGGATTGATCGATTATGGCATGGTCGGCATCGTGGATGCGCGCACCCAGGAACAACTGGTAGATATATTCCTGGCTATCACGAGCCAGGATACCGAGCGGCTCGTGGATACAATGCTCATGCTTGGTTTTTCAAATCAACGAGTAGAGCGAGCGCAAATGGAGCGTGACCTGGAACACCTTCTCTCACAGTACTATGGGAAACCATTTGGAGAGATAGATATAGGGCCGCTGCTCATCGAAGCGCTCACGATTGTGCGGCGACACCATCTACAACTCCCTTCCAACCTGGTGCTGCTACTCAAGACGCTCCTCATGGACGAAGCTCTTGGAACCATGCTCGATCCGGCATTCAATATGACAGCCATGTTGGCGCCATATTCGCAGCAACTCGTACAACGACAATACTCACCAGGATTCTGGTGGAAAAACTTGGGCAGGGCAGGCATTGATGCAGCGCGGTTGGGATTAGAACTTCCGCAACAACTGCGGCGTCTCATGAGCGACCTTGAACGTGGAAACATCGAAGTCGGTGTGAACCCCGATACTCTCGCACCGGTCATCAATGAGGTCAAGCAATTGGTCAACCGTATCGTGCTCGGCATCATTGCCGCCGCCTTTATCATTGGAGTGGCGATACTCTTGCTCGTCTATCATCCAGTCATAGGGTTATGGTGGGTCGGCGCTTTGTTCGTAATTGGATTTATACTTGCTTTTGTGTTGGGTATCTATCTTGCACTCGCCATTCTTCGCTCCAGGAAAAAATAGCCCCTTACCTCTTTCCTCTCGCCGACCTGGCCCGTGGTTCTCCTATACTAGTGAAAAAAACAGCGCCAGTATGACGGGAAGAGCGGTGATGAGAGCGACGAGAGCTAATGCCACCAGCCCCGCCATCACTTTACTTGTTTGACCACTTTGTCGCCACGTTTCGATTTGTCTTAGTGCACGCCTAGCCGTTAGAACATAGGAGATGATTGCGAGAGCCAACCCGGCGATCATTACGATTGCGAAAATTAGTTCTTCAACAAGAAATCTAGTCGGATCTATCAGGAACCTGATAAGCATGATTAGAACCAGTACCGCGACTCCAATGACTGCCAGTAGGGCCAAGGGTGTCAAGCCTTGCACTATGATGAACCATACATCGCTTCTGTCTCCCTGATCTGCGCAGGTTATTGGCGTCCCTACTTTAGAAGTTTCTGGCTTCATGTTCTGATCCACTCTCGCTTACTTGCACTCATGAATAACTCAGGAGGCGGCACTCTTCTCAGTACTCAGACCTGAAGCAAACAATGCTGTCACGCGATTAATATAGGCATTACTCATTTTAGGATAAGCTTGGATATGCCCGGTATTTGGAACCAGCCAGGTCTGCACATGAGCATTAGATGCTGCTGAGGCTGCCGTTGCAAGTTCGGTCATATTCGAAGGGAGGACAATATTATCGTTGGCACCCTGGATGAAGAGAATTGGGCGAGGAGCTATTTTCGCTACCACATCTACCGGCCGTACCGCATAGTAGTCAATGCCATAGAGCGTATGCGCTATTACAAGCGTCCCGGGGATGAATGGGAAGGCGTACCCGAATGCGTGCTTGATGAGCGACTCCATGCTGGCATATGCGCTATCTATGACGAGCGCCTTGATAGCCGGTTCTTGTGCCGCCGCGAACAATAGTGCCACTCCACCCAATGAAATACCCCAGCCGCCAATGGAACGGGGATGACCCAGTTCCAGGTAAGGCAATTGGCCCGAGCGCAGGAAATCGACCGCACCCAGAACGTCGCGCTGCTCTAAGTAACCCCCTCCAAGCGGGGCAGGGGCTGACTCACCATGCCCCCGCATATCAAATGCGAGGACGGCAAATCCCTTGTGTGCCAGCGCTGCGCTCAGACTGAGTATGAGGTGTGTTGCCCGGTTGGCGTGCATCCCATGTCCCATGATTATTGTACGCTCCACTGTCAGATGTCCATTGGGCAGTATGCCCGGGATGAACCAACCGCGCAGCAGCAGATGATCATCTCGGCTAGGAAAAGCGACATTTCGGTAATGAAGACCCTGGGACGACGGAGTCTGGGTGACTGGCAACGGAGGTCTGTATACCAGGATCATTGCCAGGCCAATTGAGACACTTGCATAGATGACGAACATTACTCCCGAGATATTGAGGAGTATCACTATGAACCGGTGAGCCCTGGATACCGTGAACATGAAGAGAAGCTCCTTTTGATAATACATGCTTTTTACACATGGCTACTTCTTATTGCTCACTCTACTGCAGCGTAGTCTATTGGACTCACATTCCCATCACAACCTATAGATTGACTGTTACAATTCCGTCACACTCTTACCAGGGGACTCCTCCATTTCCCTCGAAAAATCCGCCTGTCGGCCCATCGGCAGGTAAGGTGGCAAAAGTCACCGGCAGTGTGGCACCTTGCTGAGGAGTAAGGAAGCCGTTGTGATCGTTTAAGTCCGTGGCAACGTATCCCGGACTGACCGAATTCACTTTGATCTTCGTTTGACGTAACTCGTTCGCAAAGAAGACCGTGACGGCATTGACTGCTGTCTTAGACGAACAATATGCCAGGAGCGGCGGCATCTGTGCGTAGAAAGATTGGAGGTCGCTATTCAAGGTCAAAGACCCCATAGGACTCGACAGGTTGACAATGCGCCCTGCATCGGAGCGCCGCAGTAACGGGAGCATCGTCTTTGTCACAGCAAACACCCCAAACACATTCGTTTCGTAGGTTTTCCTGAAGACCTCGACATCCAGTTCGCTGGGCGGAACTCTTCCTTCTCTGAGAGAAATACCGGCATTATTCACTAATATGTCCAGTTTCCCATAGGTTTCGTCGATGAAGTAAGCCGCTGAGTTGATCGTCGCCTGGTCAGTGACGTCAAGGTGAACGGCGGAGGCTCCGATGCCCTCAGACTGAAGTCTCCTGGTCGCATCGTCTCCCCTTGCTTGATCCCGCGCGCCGACGAGAACGATGAGTCCTTTCGCTCCTAATTGACGCGCAATCTCAAATCCGATTCCCTTATTTGCGCCTGTGATCAGCGCAATCTTTTGAACATCTGACATAATGGTAACTCCTCGTCTTGAACAGAAAACAATAAACATCTCGGTCAGAAGAAATGCCAGGGAGGCGCCTGAGAGCGAACCTGCAAGAGCACTCTTTCCTGCCATTGCACCCCGCCCTGTAGCGCGGTATGATGACAGTGTTAACATTATAACATAATATGTTTCTGTTGTCAACATTGTTTTCATTGATAACATTCAAATGGGAGAAGAGATGAACAGCCACGTGGAGCGTCAGAAACCCAAACCCTATCATCATGGGGATTTACGCTATGCTTTGATTCAGGCCGGACTGGAGCTGCTCTCAGAAGGTGGAGCGGCAGCTCTTGATCTCCGCAAAGTCGCGCGGAAGGCAGGGGTGAGTCATGCCGCGCCGTATCGCCACTTTGCGGACAAACAGGCGCTGATCGCTGCAATCAACGAAGAGGGATTTCGCCGACTCGCTGAGCGGATTCAGTCGACGTTGCGCGAAGCGCCTGATGACTCGTTTGAGCAGTTGCAGGCAATTGCAAGGGCTTATGTCCAGTTTGCTCAGAAGTATCCCTGGCTGATGCGTGAAATGTTCAGCGGATTGACCGTCGAGCGTGAGGCTTTTCCAGACCTATATACAGCATCAAAAGCCGTTTTCACTTTCTACATAGAAGTGGTGAAACGGGGTCAGGAACGAGGAAGTATCATTGACGGCGATCCAGGCGCACTGGCCGGCGTCCTGTGGTCTCTTCTGCACGGGGTTGCCATGCTCACCATTGAAAACCAGATGCGCCCATACACCGATGGGCCAGATGGAGCAGAGCGTGTGACCCGCTTTAGCATGCAAATGCTCTATGAAGGTCTGGGTCGTAGGTAAGGCCCCACCCACCTTCAGGTCAGGTTAAGTATTGTTTGAACCATTCTGTTGCCAGCCTTGCCACTTCCTCCAACGCACCTGGTTCTTCAAACAGGTGCGTGGCCCCTGGCACAATCTCTAGCTGCTTCGTTCCTGCCAGCCTCTTGTATGCGTCGCGATTCAGTTGCAGGACAGCTTTATCGTTGCCACCCACAATCAAGAGCGTGGGAGACTGAACATACACCAGAGCACCCTCAGCCAGGTCAGGACGGCCTCCACGCGAAACCACGGCACCGATGCTTGAACCTGAGGATGCCGCGGGTATGGCAGCAGCTTTGAGTGCAGCCGCGGCACCCGTGCTTGCCCCAAAGTATCCAATCACCAGCTGCTTTGTGTCCGGTTGCTCTCGCAGCCACTGTGTGGTCAGCAGCAAGCGGTCGGTCAGCAGATCAATATCAAACCGCGTTTCATAGATAGCATCTTCCTCCTCTTTGAGTAAGTCCATGAGCAGCGTCCCTATGCCCTCTCTTTGCAGTACCCGGGCCACAAAGTTGTTTCTGGGACTGAAGCGACTACTGCCACTGCCATGAGCGAATACGACGAGGCTGTGCGTATGCTCAGGAAGAGCAAGCGATCCCTCAAGCATGGTAGAATCGATTGGTATCTGTACAAATTGTTCATGAACAGGTGTAGTCATATTTCTACCCCTTTTTCCGTCTTAATGACATTCTATCGACGTTTAGCCTGCAAGTACTTCCTTTCGACACTGCTGACCGCTAGGTAGCCGCGCTAGCGGCGTTGCAGGGTCGCATTTTCAGGAACTCACACAGTAATGGCAGCACTGATAACATCCTGATGTTCTCCGAGGCCCGTTCTTTCGCTTGAGGTAGGGTATCGGTACAGCAGATCCGTTTGACCCCAAGGGCCCAGAGTTTCTGCCACAGCGTACCTGTAAAAAGCCCATGCGTCACGAGTATAGTGATGTCTCGCACGCCAAGCTGCTGCAGTTGCTCACAGCAAGACACGAGCGTGCCGCCAGTATCCAGGATATCATCCACGATCACCGCCTGCTGCCCAATTTTTCCGCAGATATTGTCGTGGATAACCCCTTCTTGCGTCCTTCTCTTCACGAGATAAGCGATTTCTCCTGCCATTCCTGCTGCTTTTGCAACCGCTTGACAGCGATCCCTCGCTCCCTCATCAGGAGCAATGATGGTCGCATTGAGCAGAGAGAGCCTCGCCATCTCTTGAGCGAATATGTTTGCCGGTGAAAGTGATACCAGCGGTAGAGGGAATAAGTCCTGTGCTTCCGTGCTGTGAACGTCCACGGTTATCACTTCATCGACACCCGAGGCCTGTAGTAATGCTCCTACCCACGCAGTCGCTAGACTCTTACGCTCTTTCCTTTTATCATCGCGCGTATAGGCAAGATACGGCAAAAGGGCGATGATATGGCGAGCCCCTTCTTTTTTCAAGGTATGGCTTAACAGCAGGGTGGAGAGGAGCTGTTCATCGGGAGGAGCAATTGTGCCCAGAATGACACACTCCTCGCTCGCCACTTTGGTTTGGAGCGCTGCATGTAATTCCTGGTTGGGGAAACGGTCAATAGAAAATTGGCCCACCCTTATCCCAGGTAAAGCAGCAAGCTCACTCCCCATGTATGTATAGTCAGGAAAGACAAACAGGATCATTTTTTCCCTCCTTCCTCAGCAGCTGGCATGTGCCCCTTACTCCCCACTGCAAACAGTCGATCAAACTCAGCAAGCAAGTCACATACCTCGCTGTCGGTCGTTTGTGAGAAATGCTTGTACCAGTAGCTGATGGCGAGAAAAGGCTCCGGTTTGATGACACACACGACCTCGTCTACTTCTGCTGCAAACTCTTCGGCCGTTGAAGGGGAAGACGTCGGGACTGCGATGACGATACGAGCGGGCTGCTGCTTTCTCAACACCGCAACAGCGGCGTGCATTGTCGCACCGGTCGCAATCCCATCATCCACAAGAATGATGGTGCGCCCATGTACGTCAAAGGCTGGACGATCCCTACGGTAGAGATGCTCGCGCCGCTCCAGTTCTTGTTGCTCGCGTGCAGCGACGGTTTCGATTACTTCGTCAGGAATCCCTAGCATTTGCATGACATCATCGTTAAGCACGCGTACACCATTCGATGCGATAGCACCCATGGCGAGTTCTTTATGCCCGGGAACACCAAGCTTGCGTACAATCAGGACGTCCAGTGGAGCATCAAGTGCTCTGGCTACTTCAAAAGCGACGGGGACGCCGCCGCGAGGGAGTGCCAACACCAACACATCTGCACGCTTGACGTACTTTGTCAGTCGTTCGGCCAATAGTCGTCCCGCCTCAGTTCGGTCGCGAAATTGCTTTTCCATCACTGCCCTGCCTTTTCATCAAGAGGAGCAACGCTCCGAACCCTTTGCACACTTCCCCAGCCGTATGAAATCGAAGAAAAAACAACCCACATATTCTCAAATATAATATATCACGAGCATCTCATAAAGTGGTCACGACACGCCCACTTTCTCTCACAAAGGCCACACAATACCTGACGATACTGATGACATTATTGCTCTTCCTGATTAAACCAAACAATTCTAATCACATACTTGCATTATAATCGTTTTTATGCTATAATTATAGTGGAAGAAGGGAGAAGGGGATGATCGAAGAGGGAGGTGAAATGGTGTTCATCCTACAGGAAGATCGTGACTAAAGCACTTGACCTTGGAGCAATAATCGTGAATAAAGATCTATTTTCCCCCGCTTCGCTGGGTTTTCTTCGCGTGTCTGTCATCGCACCGGAATTACGTGTTGCCGACGTACCATACAACGGTCGTGCAATTATTGAGGCACTTGAGCAAGCCGCCTCTCGCGGTTGTCAGGTAGCATTGTTTCCCGAACTCTGTATTACAGCTTACTCCTGCGCCGATTTGTTTTACCAGTCGCTTTTGCTGAATCAGGCGCGTTCGGCGCTGAGGTCAATTGCAGAAGCAACAGAAAAATACAGCATTGCAGCGGTGGTTGGTTTACCGCTGGAAGTTGGCGGTAAGCTCTACAACTGTGCCGCCTTCATTAGCGACAACACTGTCCTGGGTGTTGTACCGAAGACAAACATACCCACCACCAATGAATATTACGAAGAGCGCTGGTTCGCCTCATCCAGAGAGTGTCCGGTAGAGGAGCTTGATCTCGACGGTAGAGCAGTGCCCTTTGGAACCGACCTGCTCTTTCATGCGAACAACGCCCCTGGCTGCGTCTTTGGGATAGAAATTTGTGAAGATTTGTGGGCCATCCAACCTCCGAGCGGCGATATGGCCTCAGGTGGAGCTACCTTGCTCTTGAACCCCTCCGCCAGCGATGAGATACTGGGCAAATCAGATTATCGACGAGAGTTAGTCAAGCAACAGTCTGCGCGTTGCCTGGCGGCGTACTTGTATGCTGGAGCGGGACCAGGAGAGTCGACTACTGATGTCGTCTTCTCCGGGCACTCTCTAATAGCTGAGAATGGAATCGTTTTAGCGGAAACTGAGCGTTTTCACTTCTCAACGCAAATAGCAGTGGCGGACATTGATGTGCAGCGCCTCGTCCATGAGCGATTGAAGAACAGTAGCTACTCATCTGCTATACCGAATCACTCCTACAGAAAGATTCCGTTCAACGTACCCGCATTCTCATCGCTGCAGGTGTCGTTACTACGCCCCGGCCTCTCGCATACTCCATTTGTCCCTTCTGACCTCTCGCAACGGGCGACGCATTGCCAGGAGATTTTTAGCATCCAATCGACTGGGCTAGCCAGGCGGCTCAAACATACCGGCGTCACTCATGTCTCGTTGGGCCTATCTGGTGGGCTAGATTCCACACTCGCCCTGTTAGTCACCATCCAGGCTTTCGACATCCTGGCTTTGCAGCGAAGTGGCATTATGGCAGTGAACATGCCGGGTTTCGGCACCACTTCACGCACACGCAACAATGCCGAGCAGTTGGCGCACCTGCTGGGCGTCACCCTGCGGCAGATTTCCATTCGCGATGCTGTCCGGCAACATTTGCACGATATCGGGCATGATGAACACATCTCTGATGTGACCTTTGAGAACGCGCAAGCGAGGGAGAGAACCCAGATATTGATGGACATTGCCAACCAAATTGGCGGCTTGATGGTTGGAACTGGAGACCTTTCCGAGCTTGCTCTGGGGTGGTGCACCTACAATGCTGATCAAATGTCCATGTATCACGTGAATGCTGGCGTACCGAAAACACTCGTGCGCTATCTCATAGAGTGGTGTGCTGATAGCCTGTTCAGCGGCAAAACAGCGCATGTGTTACGGGATATCTGCGCCACACCTATTACCCCCGAATTGCTGCCGACCGGAGAGGGTGAGACCTTGCTACAGGAAACGGAGGCCACTATCGGTCCCTATATCCTGCACGACTTTTTCCTGTTTTATGCCGTGCGATATTCCTTTTCACCCCGCAAAGTCTTCTTTCTCGCCAGCCAGGTGTTCGATACAGTTTATACGCGCGAAGAGATCCTGCGCTGGATGCAGGTGTTTTACCAGCGTTTTTTTGCATACCAGTTCAAACGTTCCGCGATGCCCGACGGCCCGAAAGTCGGATCAGTTGCGCTTTCCCCGCGCGGGGACTGGCGCATGCCTAGCGACGCAAGCAATGCACTTTGGCAACAAGAGCTAGAAGAAATTACAACTTTCTACGCCTCATCATGATTGTATCTGAATCCAGGGCTAAAAGAGGGATGAGGGCCACATGGTCCTCACCCCTCGATATCTCGCTGTCATTGCCCATTTGGGCACAACATATGCGAATTGGTATAGTCCCGAACTGGTAACCGGGGACTAACAGACCATACCCCCGTCACTAGCACTGCTTAACTGCTTAGTGAGCGCCTGCTGCTTCCTTCACCTTCACTTCGATCTGTTTCGGTTTGGCCGTCTCAGATTTTGGAATATGCAGGGTCAGGACACCACTCTCGAAAGTGGCTTCAACCTTCTCAGGCTGGATCTGCGTGGGGAGTGTAATCGTGCGGGTCATCTCGCCTTCGTAGCGCTCACGCCGCACATAATTCGGTTTTTCAACCTTCTCCTCACCTTTTGTCGCATAGCTGATAGTCAGGGTATCACCCATTGCCGAGATCGAAATTTCCTCTGGTTTTGCCCCTGGCAGTGGTGCCTCAACAACGTATCCCATTTTATCCTTCGACTCGTAGACATCTACTGGGAAGCTCCTACCGGTGAATACCTCGATGCGTCCCGGCCAGATGAAGCTCTCTTCAAACAAGCGGTTCATGACATCGCGAAGCGGCAGTAGCGCTTCAACAGGGTCTCTTCTCCAAATCATTGACATGATGTTTCACCTTCTATCTAAACTGTAGTGATGCGTACGTTCGTAACGCTCCTCTCGAACTTACTCTGTGAACGACATCTCAACAACATCTTCGTTTCGCTCGATGCTCTTTTGTCTATACACCGAGCACTTCTGTCACGTACTCCTTCGGTAATCACCCCTTTCGCCAGCCATTCGCTTTAATTCGTAGCAGGAAACTTTGCCTTTAGCCAAGAATGGCAACCCTTGTGCATCATCGTCCTCCCCTTATGAGGGTGTACAGGATGAAATGCACAATCCCAAATAGCAGAAGAGTGATTCTTGATGCGCCATGAGAGCGTATCTCCCGCAAAAATATAGCCTTCTATACATTTAAATTGTACGCTCTTCGCATCACAGCCCCATCTCTTTAGCCAATTGTATGCTCACAGGATACTCACGGATTCCCGATAGAGCCTATCTATCGGTTAGAAGAGAGTACAAGGGAACGTTTGCAGCTTATTGCTCAACATGTTGCCATCATAACGGGTGGGGGGAGGACTAGCGAGGAAGTGACAGGGAAATGGAATGTATCAGTAACTCCATTGGGGATTGAGCAGTTTGACATCCTGGCGACGATCGTAAGATGGCGGGAGAGTTATCCAGGGCAAAAGGCCAAACAGGCCAAACAGGCCATCTTTCAGGTAGCTACCCTCAACCCAATTTGAGTGAGGATGATCGACCTGCAGGGCTTGAGAATATTTCAAGCCCTGCATTACCTGAATCTCCTTCAAGCCCTTCGCAGCCGGAAGGAAAAGAATATGGCGCCGATACCACCGATAATCAAAAAGATCGCAATAACATATGGCAGGTAAAATGTGACTAACCAGACGTTCGCGAGCAAGAGGATTGAGATAATAATGCTCAATGCCGCGAGAATGCCTGCACCCCAACCGGCGCCACTGAATGCCTGAAACAGCCCCACAATGCCCATGATTAATCCCTCAACACCCACGACGATCACTAACACGGTCCCGACAAGTATGGTGGCATATATCGGGTGACGGAGGACCACCATTCCGGCAATAATGCCGAGAATGCCCATAAACAATAACCAGCCCCAGTGGACGCTTGAGCCACCAATAAAAATCTGGATAATGGAGAAAATGCCACGGATGAGCCAGTAGAA
>WNFX01005636.1_pt1 | contig 23695 bp, 19 predicted proteins | sample 5400111 | NCBI WGS metagenome assembly WNFX01 (sample SAMN13153363, study PRJNA577476) | soil metagenome | isolation source: 40 cm soil or saprolite under grassland replicate 1 | place: USA:California | collected 2016-06-15
AGTTGGAAGCCGGCAACGTTTACATCAACCGCCCGTGCACCGGCGCGATCGTCGGCCGTCATCCGTTTGGCGGATTCAAGATGAGCGGCGGCGGTACTAAAGCCGGCGGCGAAGATTATTTGCTGAACTTCCTTATCCCGCGCGTTGTGACCGAAAACGTCACACGCCACGGGCTTGCTCCGGAAAAGACGCCCGAATACCGGGACGAATTTCTCTGGCCAAAGCAGTAACATAGACATCTCTCAGTCCGCCGTAGCTTTGTCGAGGGCAGCTTCTGTGGAGTTGCGGTGGTCGTTTTACCGGCTGGAGCGCTTAACGAAAAAAAGGCCGCCGTCGACTAATCACAGAAATTGCTATTGGTCCAGCGGCCGCCCTCTGCTCAGCAGTTTCACCACTGTGACAACCATGTAGAGCACCGGCCACGCTGAGGTCAGAACAATCAGTGCAAATACCGCCATTTCCCTGGCACGTTCCCTAGCAGCTTCGATACGGAATTCGCGTCCAAGGTTGTAAAAATTTCTGAATCCGTATCTGTCCTCTCCGTCGTAAGGCGAAAAATACCCGCCGTGCCATTGGCCGAAACCAGAATGAAAAAAGTAATCCGTGTGCGGAAATTGCCCCTTACCGCCCGTGGAAGGACTCCTGGGTTTCATAACCAAAACCTCGCGTCGGAACCGCCAACTATGATACCACGTTACAAAAAAAAATCAGCCTGAAAAATAGCCTTCCCCCATGGCAGCGACTCAGCGAAAAACTCAAGCGGTGCAAGCCAGAATCAAATCTTATCACTCTGGTAAGCTATTGGTGAGATTGGTGCTTGGCTGTGTCACGCGTGTTCGGATACTCCGGCGCGAAAATGCAGATCGCACCGGGGGATTTTTGCTGGCAGCCAATCATATCAGCCATTTCGATCCATTCATCATTTCGTCGGTGATCGGACGAAAAATTGACTGGATGACAATGGCTGAATTTTTTCGGTCGCCGGCCGTGGGATTTCTTTTGCGTGCAGTCGATGCGTTCCCAGCAGACCGAGATCGTGCGAATCGCAAAACGGTCCGGACCGCCATCGAGCGACTGAAAGAGGGACGCATCGTCGGTCTTTTCCCCGAGGGCGGGATTCGCGACGGCGCGCGATCGCTGCTCGAAGGGGCGCCCCTGCGGCCGGGCGCTTCGACACTCGCGCATATCGCCGGCGTTCCGATCTTGCCGTGCGTCATCGTCGGTAGCGATCGCCTCTATTCCACTAGACGTTGGCTGCCCGCCTCAGCTGGCCGCACGCCGGTTTGGATCGCATTCGGAAATCCAATCTCGCACTTTCCAGGGCTTGAAAAATCAGAGGCGCGCGCGCGGATCGAATTGGAATTGACGGCGGCATTCAAAAACCTTTACGCGGAACTGCAACAGACGTTTCACCTGACAGGCGATGACCTGCCTCAGGCGCCACAAGACCGGATGAGTAAATCAGCACGTCGTCCCGAGGCCTTCGACTTCGCTCAGGACAGGCTCCGTCGAGGGCACCCGGGGAAAAAGCCTAGGGTAGCCCCGCGGGATTCTTCGACTCCGCTTCTCTCCGCTCAGAATGACAGGCTCCAGCGTATGACTGCCATGACAGTCGATTCGCTTCTCTGCGCATCGATCAATTTCCTCCATATGCGCCACCGGCTAAACGGGCACAGCCGCGCGGAAATGGAGCGCTACGTAGAGGAGTGCGAGCGAATTACAGCCGATCAATATTATGCCGCGCCGCACGATGACAATCTCGCTGAAGCTCTGGGAAACGGTCATCCGACCATCAGATGGCGCAGCCCGATCGAGACCAAATTCTCAGCCAACAATATCGCGTGCGCGGATTTCTTTCCTTCAGAACGTGGTCGCAGCGCACCGACGGTTTTCATTTTGCATGCGCTGATGTCCACGAGCCCTGTTGGCTATCGGCGTTGCGCAGAGCATTTCAACGAACTCGGCTGGAACGCATGCTTCGTTCAGCTGCCATACCATTATTCGCGTGTCCCTCGCGGGTATTGGAACGGTGAGCTTGCGATCACCTGCAACTTGATCCGCAACGCGGAAGGGTTGCGCCAGGGCGTAACGGAGCTGCGCCAATTGATCAGTGCGTTGCGCGAACGCGGCTCCGGCGAATTCGGCGTACTCGCCCCCAGTTACGGCGCATGGATCGGTGCGTTGCTTGCGATGGTTGAGCGCGACCTGCGTTTCGTCGCCTTGATGGCGCCGATCGTAAACATCGAGCACGCGATCTGGGAAAGCCCCGCAGCGCGGTGCATTCGCCGCGAACTGCGTCGGGCGAACATCGAGGCGTCTCTCGTCGCCCGGCATTTTCATCTGAGCTCACCGATTCACAACATGCCGCTATGTGACCCGGCCCGGGTTTTGTTTGCAGCAGGCGAATTCGATTCGATCACGCCACTCGAACAGCTTGAGGCCATCCAGCAAAAGTGGCGCGGCTCCGAACTGTTGCGCGTTCGACAGGGCCATTTTGGTTACCGCATGTTGGATGAGACTATTGAGCGGCTGAAACAGCGCGGTGATTTGTAGGTATCGATTTTGTTCGCGACATCCCAAATGTTGTAGCCACGGGCGGAGCCTGCCCCGCTGTGGCGGATGCAGCCGTGCGCACGACAGCAACACCGCTAGCGCGCCTCGACACAGCGAGGCGGCACAGCAAAAGCGCGGCGCCATAAAAGTCACCTCAATCCAAGAAACTCTAGACTTGGTCCGAGATCGCGAAACGCGGCTTCCGCGAGAACATTGTGGCCTTGGACCGAAGCATGCCAGCCATCGATCGGATGCAGCAGTTCCACGCGACTCAGGTCAGCTGTTGCCAAGGCATCCGAATATTGCAATTGCACGTTAGTGTTTTCACCGAGCCCGCGATTCAGTTCGCTCACCATCGCGCGCAACTCCTCATTCACCATCCCTGCAAGGCGAATCAGATTAGAGCGGTAAGCCGGCCGAAAGGAGGTGAAATATTTGTACGTGCTCTCAAGGTGCGGGTAGCGTGATGGGTCCTGGCTTCGCAGACGTTCCGCGATCTCGCGGCCCATGAAATAGGACTCAAAATTGATCAGACCATACACCATGACTGCGACGCGGTAACGCTGCACGCGAGCGTGATCAATGAGGCGCCGCATTTGTCGCGCGAAATTCTTCCGGAAGTCTCGGCTTTGCCGTTGTAACCGGCTTTCAGGTTGCTCCAGTTCGTCGATTGGACTTCGCCACGCCCAATCGACATTGTTGTGTCCGATCGAGATCAGAATCAAATCGGGAAAACGTTTCATCGCCAGCAAATCGCCAATTTGTCCCGAGAAATCGCGCGTTCGAAGAATTCTTCGGAAGAAATTCTGCCGTTTGCCTTCGCGATCGACCAGCGCACCGATTCCCGCGCATTCAATCGCAACAAATGGAGTGAGCTGCTCCAGTCTCTTCGAGACGCTCTGAACACCCAATGGCGCCGGGTTAATGTCGAGAAACCAGTTGCTCCCGCAGCAAGTGCGAGCGCGCCAAAACGTGCTCCAGGCGGACGAGATGTAAATTCCCGTGCAGACACTGTCACCGACCATGGCGAGATGCGGCAGCCGCGCAATCAACTCAGCCTGTGGAATGTCGCCCTTTCGATACGCCAGGTAGTCAGAATGCAGGCGAGATGCTGGCTCAGCGATCCGCTCCAGAAAATTTGCACTGACAACCCGGACAGGCTTCGACATGGCTTCTATTAGTTGAAACGAAATTCGTCACTATTGAAGTTTCACTCCAACCAATCCATCGCTTCGAGCAGACGACGAAACTCGGGACTGTCCCTCGAGAGTGCGGGCAACCATTCACCAATTGGTTCGCGTTTCCACCACGCTTTCTCACCGATCGGAGCGAATTGATAACGATAAAGTCGCGCCCGAATGTAATGAGGTGGCGCATCCGGGAACGGATTGTTTGCCAGGAGTGACAAGGTGCCGGGATCATTATGCAGAAGTTTCCAAACAAAATGCAGTGTCCACGGGTAGTCGTCGGGTGAGGCCATGGCAGCAAACCAGATTTGCCAGTCGATCCGAGGTTGGTATGGCGCAACGAAGGGCGGTCGTCGGTTTGGGTCACCAGGTTTGGCTTTGAATTCGTATTCCTTCCACTTGGTGTTCCCGGTGATGACTGAATCTTCGGTACCTTCAAAAATGATTTCGTCGCGTTCTCGCCCGACCGTGCCGAACGCTCCATATGTATTTACAAGATCGAGCGGGTCGTAGGAATAATTCATCAGCTGTCGTCCGGAAACGAGATTGAGTACCGGCGCGACGCTTAGATAGACAACCAGGATCGACAACCCGATCGCGATCGTGTTGTTGATGCGCGATGGCTCCGATTCCTGTGCTGCGCGCTCGGCACGTTTAACAAGTGGCCCCGGTAGGAAATGGCGCAGGAAGGTATCGTCAAAGCACGCCAAAAACGGAATGACTGTCAAATAATTGAGGAACGAAAGGTTACCGCTGATGATGAGAAAAATTTGAAACGTGACGAGCAAGACGCCTGCGACATGCCGCACGTGTCGTGGACCAAATGAAAACCACGGCACGACCAGTTCGACGAAATGGTTCCATCCCGTCCCGAATTTTTGGAACCAGAGCGGTGCAAAGTGAAGGTAGCGACTGACGGGACTCGGAATTGGCTGGGTTTCGTAGTGATAGTAAAGACAGGTAAGACCGCGCCAGCATGGGTCGCCGCGGAGTTTGATCAGGCCCGCGCCAATCATGATGCGAAAACCAAGCCATCGAAAAAGCCAGATAACGAGAATTGGCGGCCTGCACTTGGGAAACGGCCGTCCATCGAGCAACGGACAAAGAAAGATCGACAAGAAGCCGGTCTCGAGCAGTTGAATCTCCCAGCCGTAACCGTACCAGATCTGCCCGACGTGCACGATCGACATGTATATCGCCCAAAGCACCGCGAGCAGAATTGCATTGGCGTAACCCCCCAGAACAACAAGTGACAAACCGAAACCAATCCAGGAAACGATCGACAATGCATTGTCAGAAATTCCGAACCAAAAGAGCGTAGGCACTCGTAGTAAACCGGCAGTACGCGAACCGAGCTGTGTTTGGACACTCTCGAGAAAATGATTAGCCGGCGTTAATCCATGCTCACCAACAAGCGGCACCAACTGTTGCGCTGCCACTAAAAAAGCAACTGCATAAACAAAACCGAGCAGCCGCAGAATGACGAAGCGTGTCAGCCAATAGGAATTTCCGCGCCCAAAAAGTTTTTGCAGAAAACTCTCATCGTTCATTACTGCACGCTTGTGCCAGAAGCTCAATCGATCTGCAAACGGGGAATGCCAGGGGGGAGATTCGAACTCCCGACCAAGGGCTTATGAGTCCCCTGCTCTACCACTGAGCTACCCTGGCAAATTTGCGGCGAAAAAGGTCAATCGCATGACCTGCGCTGTCAACGCGAGCACAAATTGCGCATTAGTTTTCCTACTCTTTCTCTTGCTCATGCTCTTGATCTTTCAATCAGGCATGTTCGAGCAAGAGCAGGAGCATGAGTAAGAATAACAGCGGGAAACTGGGGCTCGTGTCACTGCTTTGGCCCAGAAAGATACGGCTCTAAATCCTTCTCACGTCCCCGGAGCACAGCCATAAAGCAGACGCCGTTGTGTTCCGTGACTGCGCCGACCCAGCCTTCCTGATGGACATAACGCCAACCTGGAAACGTCAACACGGCCCCGGTCTTGCTGTCTCTCTCTGCCGGGAAAAGAAAAAACTGCATGCGCTTCTCGCCCACCCAGATTTGGGCGATGCGCTGCGACTCGTCGTCGTCAAAAACACGGCAGCCGATTGTCTGAAAATCGGCGAACTCGTCTGGAACGTCGTAATGTTCCAGCCCGTGTTTCATGAAGAACAAATCGCTTAACGTCCCCGCTTCGGCGCTCACTGGATCCAGCATGACTGATCGAGTGGAGCCGGCCACCGTCAATAGTTTCCGAGCTGTCGCTGATCCCGGAAAATCATTTAGCTGACCAACAAGGTGGAACGCGAATACGCCGGCGATCACTAGGAGCGCACTACTGATCGCGAGCACAGCAGGATTAAGCACGATTTTTCTCCATGTCCACCTCGGAGCGCGAATCGCATCCTTTTCCGAGAACCATTCAGCCGACTCGGGAGGAATCGGGACGAGACGAACCACTTCCGCCAAGGCTCGATCAAAGTTCTGTTGATTAAGAAATTCATCGGAGCCGTCTTCACGCGATACCGCAGCGCGCATGGAACGGTCGGTCAGATGGTCTTGGCTGATCGGCGCACAATTCAAAAGAGCGCGGCGCCGACGTAATAGCCGCAGCGTCCTCATACCTTGGGGACTCCGGTGTGCTTAGCGTCCAGCCACGCCTGCAACTGTCGCCGCCCTTGCGCCAGGCACCGTGACAGCGTGCTCAACTTGAGCTCGGCAATGTCGAGAATCTCGAGGTAATCGAATTCGTCGAGATAAAAAAGCGCCAGCGCGGTCCGCTGAGGATCGGGGGCGGCGGAAATCCAGATTGCCAGTTGCGCGGCCTCGAGCTGTTTGATCTGTGACGCGGCCTGCGGAGAGATGTCTTGTTCGTCCATTTCCAGGGCTTCCGGTTGCAGGTCCGTCTTACTTGCTTCCAAACAGCGCCAGCGCGCTTCACGAAAAAGCCAAAAGGGTTCCTTGGGCAGTTCTCCTTGTGCAGCGCGCACAGCCGCTTCGCGCAACGTCGTGTTAAAGACTTCCTGTGCCTTGCGCGAGTCGCCCAGCATCAAGAAACAAAAACGATACAGTTGTGGCAAATTTTGCTTTCGATCCGACACTCTCCCATCCTTCGTCTGTGCAAAATTTAGCGCACTCTACGCGGTTCACTTCCATCGACAAGAGGCGATTCACTTATCTTGCAGGAGCGCGCTGCTCCCGCCTTGAGCGAAAGCGACTACAACTTCTGCAACCGGCGCGCTACTTCCTCTGCGTTCTCCCTGCTGTTGAATGCCGAAATGCGAATATAGCCTTCGCCTTGGGCGCCGAAACCGGCGCCCGGTGTGATGACCACATTCAATTCTCGCAGCATCCTATCGAACATTTGCCAGCTCGTTAGGCTATTGGGCGTTTTCACCCAGATGTAGGGCGCGTTCACGCCGCCGAAAACAGCGAGACCGGCGTTCGCCGCGGCGCCCCGAAGAATCTTGGCGTTCCCCATGTAATGCTCAATCAGCATGCGACATTGCTTGCGGCCTTCAGGCGAGTAAAGCGTTTCCGCGCCACGTTGCACCGGATAACTCACACTATTCGATTTGGTGCTCCAACGGCGCTGCCAAAGGGGATGGAGAGGAAGTCGGCGACCATTCTCTGTCCGCGCGAGTACTGATTTCGGCATGACTGTAAATCCGCAGCGCACGCCTGTGAACCCGCCGTTCTTGGAAAAGCTGCGCAATTCAATCGCACACTCCCGAGCTTCCGGAATTTCGAAAATCGAATGTGGAACATCGGGCTCCGAAATATAGGCTTCGTACGCGGCATCGAAGAGCAGTAGCGCCTCGTGTTCGCGCGCGTACTCGACCCACCGCGAGAGCTGTTTATGTGACGCAACGGCCCCCGTTGGATTGTTGGGAAAACAAAGATAAACAAGATCGGCGTGCTCAGCCGGTGGATCGGGAACAAATCCGTTCTCGGCCGTGCACGGCAAATACAGGATTCCTTCATAGCTCCCATCTTTTCCTGCCGGGCCACTGCGGCCCACCATCACGTTCGTATCGACGTAGACCGGATATACCGGATCGGGGACGGCGACTTTGTTTTGATCGCCGAGAATATCGAGGACGTAACCGCAATCGCATTTTGAGCCGTCAGAGACAAAAATTTCGTCGTCAGCAATGTTGATGTTGCGATCGCGATAATCGTGCTGAGCGATCGCCGACCTTAAAAATTCATAGCCGTTTTCGGGGCCATAACCGCGAAACGTCTCCCGATGGCCTAGCTCTTCGACAGCCCCCTTCATTGCATCGATTGCCGCACGCGGGAGCGGCTCGGTGACGTCCCCGATTCCGCATCGAATCAATTGCCTGGCCGCCGCTGGATTAGCCTCGCAAAACTCACGCACCCGCCGCGCGACTTCTGGGAAAAGATACCCCGCCTGAAGTTTAAGATAGTTTTCGTTTAGATAAGCCATACTTCGGGTAGCGGTCGCCGCGGCGACCTGGCGAGCGCGTCCTCGCGATCGCGAACTTCCTCTGCAGATTCTTATCACCCACCGCGAATCAAGTCTCAAGAAAAGTTCGTTTCGGCGCGACGCCGAAACCAACACGCGAGACGCGTGCGCTACCCAGAATCCGCAGGGGCAGCACTATGATATTTCAGGTGCGCTCAGTAGTTCTTCGCTACTGCGTCCCAGTTTACCACGTTCCACCAGGCTTTGATGTAATCGGGCCGCCGATTTTGATACTTAAGATAATACGCGTGCTCCCAAACATCGACGCCGAGGATCGGTGTGTTGCCGTCCATCAGAGGGCTGTCTTGGTTTGGCGTCGAAATGACCTCGAGTTTTCCGTTCTTATTCTTGATCAGCCACGCCCAGCCGCTGCCAAAACGTCCCGCACCAGCGGCAGCGAATTTCTCTTGGAAATCGTTAAAGCTCCCGAATGTTGATTTGATGTCATCAGCGAGTTTGCCTTTCGGCTCACCGCCGGCATTCGGTCCCATAATTTTCCAAAAGAACGAGTGATTCGCATGCCCGCCCCCGTTGTTCCGCACAACGGTGCGAATGTCTTCCGGCACCGCTTTGAGATCACTGATCAAATCCTCGACCGACTTCTTTTCGAGATCAGCTTTGCCTTTGACCGCGTTATTCAGGTTGTTGACGTAAGTCTGGTGATGCTTGGTGTAATGGATTTCCATCGTCTTCGCATCAATATGCGGCTCCAAAGCATCGTACGAGTAAGGTAATTTTGGTAATTCGTAAGCCATAATCTTTACAGTTAGATCGAATTACGCCGCGCGGCAGGTTTTATTTTTCGCCGAAGAAACAACTACGTAGCCACCCGCCTGTGGCCGGTTCGCTTTCGGAGTAAACGGGCCGCAGGCCCGTGGCTACAGAATTATTCGCAGCGATAAAAACTAGGACGATGTCCGATGCCGCTACGGTAGTTAACATAGGTCGCGAGCGCGAGCAGCGGAAAGTTCTGGCGATACATGTCGTACTTCAAATAGAACACGCGTGGAAAGCCGGTCCCCGTGATTTGCTCCTCATCCCACGATCCGTCGGGTTTTTGCGAATTGAGCAGGTAGCGCAAACCTCGCTGAATACTTGGTCGGTCCAAATCGCCACACGCGCAGATGCCCATGATCGCCCATCCCGTTTGCGACGCCGTGCTTTCGCCGATGCCCTTGGTCGACGGATTTTCGTACGTGCCGCAAGTCTCACCCCAGCCGCCGTCGTTGTTTTGGCAGCTCTCAAGCCAATCGCGGCCCCGCAATATCCAGTCCTGCCTCATGTCCTGGCCAATTGCGCGCAACCCTCGCAAGACCTGCCAGGTGCCGTAGATGTAATTGACGCCCCAGCGCCCATACCAGGAGCCATCCTCGTCCTGAGTGTCAATCAAATACTGCACCGCGTCGCGAACGGACCGCGCTCCGGGATTGAATCCAATGTAACCGAGGAGCTCGAGCGTGCGTGCGGTAAGGTCACTGCATGTCGGATCGAGAATCGCATTGTGATCGGCAAACGGCATATCTTCCAGCCACGGCGTGGTCACGTTCTTGTCAAACGCAGCCCAACCGCCATCGCGACATTGGAAGCTGAGCTGCCAATCGAGTGCGCGTCGAAATGTTTCATTGAGAGCTTGCGGATCTTTCGAACGAACCAGCCGTAGCGCCATTAGCACCATCGCCGTGTCATCCGTGTCCGGATAATAAACGTTGTTGTACTCGAATGCCCATCCACTGGCTTGTGGATATGAATTGTTTACCGACCAATCGCCACGGACGCGCACTTCTTTATTGACGAGCCATTCGGCCGCCTTTTGCAGGTTCGGGTCGTCTGGGGGAACGCCGGATTCCGCCAGCGAGATAATATTGATCGCAGTGTCCCAGATCGGGGAGAGACAAGGCTGAATCCGGAAATCTTCGGGATCGTCAACGAAAAGCCCGGCGAAATCCTGTTCCGCTTTGGCGTAAACCGGATTTGTTTTCGAATAACCAAGAGCAGAAATTGCGCCAGGTCCAGAAAGGTTCGCTGCGGGGCAAGCGCAAATCGCTTTGCTCGGTGCCGAGTGGATAGAGTTCGTGCAATTGCTTTTCGCCAGGCAAAACTCGAGTGGGTTTGAAATGATTAATAATCGCCAGAGGCATGAGCATGGCCCGGCTCCACGACGACATTTTGCAAATGTGAAACGGCGACCACTTCGGCAGGAGAACCATTTCCACCGGGATCGCCGGCAGATATTTCCAGGGAAACTGGCCCAGTAACGCAAGATAAAGCTTGCTGAACGTGTTCATCTGCGGAATACCGCCGAGCCGCATGATGGTCGCACGTGCCTCCTGCATAAATGGCGCGTCCACCGAACAGCCGGCGAGCTTCAACGCAAAATATGCCTTCGCTGACGCATTGATCTCGCTCGGGCCACCATGATAAATGTTCCAACCTCCATCGGGCAATTGGCGTTTGAGAATGTGGCGCACGCAGCGCCGCTGCAATTGCGCGTCCACCTCGCCGCACCAATGCATGAAAAGGATATAATCCGAGCAGAGGGTGCTATCGACGATCAGCTCGCCGCACCAATGGCCATCCGGCTTTTGTTGGCGCAACAGGTTCTCTTGCGCGAGCGCGATCGCACGCGCGATTTCTTCGTCGTTCGCCGAATAAGATTCCGATATTTCTGGTCCCGCGCTCGGCAACGCAATGAGGTTCTTCGACAATTCCGGCATGCAGATCCGATCTTTACGAGGCTTTGGCTGCGACTTCTGCGCGTTTCCCGGTCAGGTGTCCGTTACCAGAGCTCACGCCATTGAAGGCGAGAACCTCGCTGCCACGACCGGTGGGTTTCGGTTTCGCTCCGAAATTGAACTTGATCGTTTTCCACGTGTCTCCTCGATGCGCTTGCAATCCCAATGTCGCAGTTGGCTCGTAACCGCAATGCACCATGCAATTCTCGCAGCGGCTATCGCGCGCCACGCCGTTGACGACGCCATAGCGGTCCCATGCGGTCTTTTCCAGTAACTCCGCGTAGCTCGAGTAGTGTCCGTCGGTCATTAAATAGCAAGGTCCTTTCCAGCCGCGGATATTTCGCGTCGGAATCGCCCATGCCGAACATGTCAGATCGCGCTTGCCAGCAAGAAACTCGAAATAGATCGGTGTCCCCAAAAAGGTATAACGACTCATCCACTTCTCGACTTTTTGGAACTTCTCGACGGTCATTGCGCGGGTAAGAAAGAAGTTTTCCGGGCGCAGGTTGAGTCGTTTGATCATATCTCTCTTGGCGGCGTCGTAATCGTATCCAGGGGTGATGGTGTGACCATCCACGCCAAGATCGGAAAGATAATCGAACATCTGTTCGATCTCCTGCATATCGGTTTCCTTGTAGATCGTTGCGTTCGTCGCCACTTGATAACCGAGCAACTTCGCCATTTTGATTGCGAGAATGCATTCCTTGAAGACGCCTTCGCGTTCGACGATCAGGTCGTGTGTTCGCTCCAAGCCATCGAGATGCACGTTCCAGTACATCCATTTGGTCGGACCAATCGTTGGCTTTGCCGAGTCTTTTGGTCCCTTGCGAATTTCGGCCGCGTCTTTTTCGCTCAGCACTCCCGCACCGAGTAACGCGGCGATTTTTTCTTCGATAAATTCCGGGCGAATCGCCACCTGCGAGGCCATCCAGTCGCGCATCTTCTTGCGCATGAACATGGCGTTGGTGCAAATGTAAACAATTCGTCGCTGCGCGAGCAATCCGTCCACCAGCGCCTCGATGTGGGGATAGATAAGCGGTTCGCCGCCGCAAATGGAAACCATCGGCGCGTTGCATTCGTTTGCCGCCCCGAGACAATCCTCCAGGCTCATCATATCCTTAAGCGACGTGGAGTATTCTCGAATCCGCCCACAACCTGTGCATGTGAGGTTACACGTGTGCAGCGGTTCGAGCTGAAGAACCGTGGCGAATTTCTTCGTGCCACGCAACTTATGCCCAATCACGTAGGCCGCGATTTTCGCTGTAAGCGGTAAAGGAAATCTCATTGGAGCGAGGATAGTATCAAGAGGTGCCGGTGTGTCAATGACCTGGCCCACTTCTCAGTCTGTGTTAGTCTGAATCGGCTTAAAGCTGCTGTTCGGATTTGCGGGAATTCTATACCAGACTTCCACAGGCGGAAAAGCAAAATAAACGCGCGACTGCGAGCAACTTTTGTGGTTTAATAGGACGTAAGGCAGTCTCCAAAAACAAACTACAAAAGGCACAGAGTATGAAACGATTATTGTTAGCAGTACTCGCCGCAGGCCTGATTGGCTGCGCAGAACAGTACGCGCCACCATCAGCGACGACGGGGTATACTTATTCCCGCTATTCTACTAGCGCGGAGGTCTGGGGTTATCGTAGCCCTAGATATCGCGATTGGACCACGGCCCAATTGCAGCAGCGCCGTCTCGAGCTCTACGGGATGACTACGCTGACCACGAATCGTAACGGCGTTCCTGCCTATATTTACCACGGCCAAGCCCAGCCTGCGCAGGATGAAGCCAAGCAAATCGAAGTCGAGCTGAATTGGCGCTATCAGCATGGTGATAAAACCGCAGAACTTAAAGAATTCTGGCCCTCAACGCGCAGGCACATTGCCAGCGGCTCACGCGTAGAAACACTTTTTTAACTTCGAATACCATTCGAAGTGATGGAAACCGGCAAAATGCCGGCGCCAAGAGCTTTGCTTAGAGGCTAGCTGTCGTTACAGCACGGTCAGGCCGGCGTGTTCCAGCCGCGACGGATCAGGCTGACGGCAATCGCAGCGAGCAGGAGCGCGACAATTTTCGATACGCCGCGTAATCCTTGCATGCCCATCCAACGCGCGAACCGATCTGCATTCCAGAACGCCAGTGCGACCAAGCCCAGATTGACCAGCAGTGAGGCGAGCGTAAACAATATGCCCACCGTATCGACTAGAACGAGCAGGGCGGTGAGCAACGCCGGGCCGGCGATCAACGGCATCCCAAGCGGCACGATTCCGAATTCATCGCCGCCTCCGTGGCTGGACGGCCCAACATTGAGCAACTCGCGCCCTGCCAGAGCAAGTAGAATAAGACCACCGGCGACTTGAAAGTCTGCATCGGTAATTCCAAGCGCGTCGAAAATAATCTGCCCGAGAAAAACAAATCCGATCGCTACGCAGAACGCTGTGAAGATTCCGAGAGCCGCCTGGCGTTTGCGCTGCTCCGGCGAAGCGCTGGACGCGAGTCCCATGAAGATCGCGACAAGTCCGATTGGATCGATGGCGACAAAGACGGGAATGAAAGCGACGAAAAATTTCTGAATCATCTTGACCCAAATAACTATTGTAGGCTTTGGGCCACAGGTGAACACAGATCAAGCACAGATTCATCACAATTCCTGCGCTACGCCGGCAAGCATCTGGACGAATCTGCGGCTCATCGCTTTGTTGCTTGTTTTTCTGGAATGTGAAATTTCCGCGGCCGAACTTAAAAACATCGACGCCTTTCAGGCGGCTGCTGCAGAAGCCAATTGTGTCTTGACTATTCCCGATTGGGAACAGACACCGGATGCACTCACGGCTTCGATCATGAAAGCGATTGCGAAAGGCGACGCGGCACTCGATCGGATCGGCTCGCAGAATCTTGAACACGTAACATTCGAAAGCAGCCTAGCCGCGCTGGAGAATCTGCGGGCCGATGTGAGCGCGGTTGCAAATCGCGCCACGACGATCAGCGAAACAAATCCTGATCCGCTTATGCGCGCTGTGGCTCAGAGCGCACTGAAAAAATTTCAGAAATGGAACGTTGGCATCGACTACCGCGAAGACGTTTTCAAAGCCATCAAAGCATTCGCGGCGAAAAAGCCGAACTTGAGCGGCGAAGACGAAAACTTATTGAGCGAGACGCTGCGTGATTTCCGCCGCGCTGGGATGGAATTGCCGGCTGAGAAGCGAAAAGAAATTGAGCGGCTTCGGCGAAAGCTCTCAGAATTGGCCGCCGAATTCGAAGCGAATATTCTCGCTGCAAAGGCGCGGGTGGTTTTCACGAGAGAGGAACTCGAAGGCGTTTCCGACAATTTTCTTTCATCACCCGGAATCAAAATCGACAACGATCGTTATCAGGTGATGGCCGATTCGATGTGGCAATACAACACTGTCGAGGAGAATGCCCGGAGCGAGGCGACGCGCAAAAAGCTTTACATCGCGCACGATTCGCTCGCTAAAGCGAGAAATTTGCCTGTCGTGAACCAGATGCTCGCGCTGCGCAACCAAATTGCGTTGCGGCTTGGCTACAAATCATGGGTCGATTATCAAGCGGAAATCCGGATGGCGAAAAACGCCGCCAACGCGCAAGCGTACATCGACAAACTCATCACCGGGATTCAACCGAAGTTCGACGTTGAATTGCACGAGTTGCAACAAATGAAGACCTCCGACACGAACGATCCCAAGACCAGGGTAGACATCTGGGATTGGCGCTATTACTCGAACCAGCTCGCCAAACAAAAATTCGCTCTCGATAAAGAAGCGCTGCGAAATTTCTTTCCGCTTCAGCAAACGCTTGATGGCATGTTCTCGATCTTCGGCCGCGTGTTCGGTCTGCGTTTCGAGGAGATCAAGCCGCCGTTCAAATGGACGGACGATCTGCGGCTTTACATCGTTTCCGACACGGCGAGCAATGCCCCAAACGGTCTCTTGTACCTCGATCTGTTCCCGCGTGACGGAAAAACCAGCGGTGGTGGCGAATCCGAGATCGTAAATGGTCGGCGCTTGAACGATGGAAAATATCAAGCGCCCGTCGCCGCGGTGATTCTCAATTTCCCACCGTCGACCAAAGACAAACCGTCACTGCTGAGTCATTCCGAAGTCGAAATTCTTTTTCACGAACTCGGTCACGCGCTCCATTCCATTGTGACCCGGGCGAATTATGCACGCTTCGCCGGGACGCACGTGCCAGTCGATTTCGTCGAAGCGCCATCGCAAATGTTGCAAAATTGGATTTGGGATAAACGGGTGCTCGACACCTTTGCAGCCGACTATCGTGATCCTTCAAGGGAAATTCCCAGCGATCTAATCAAAAGGATGAACGACGCCAAGCTCGCCACAGCGGGAATGTTTTATCGGCGACAGTTTGCGTTTGCCGATGTCGATCTTGCGCTGCACGGACCACACCCGTCCAATCAACCCTACGATTGCGTTGCGATCTCGAATCCGATCTTCGAACGAATATTTCTACCGATCGATCGACAAACGAGTTTCATTTCCAGTTTTCGCGGGTTCGATGGTTACGATGCCGGTTATTACGGCTACGCCTGGGCCGATGCGATCGCAGCCGACATGGCAACGGTGTTTGAAAAATCAAAGAATGGCTTTCTCGATAAACAGGCTGGAATAAAATTACGTCGCGAAATTTACGAGCCAGGCGATTCGCGCGACGTCAACGTTTCCATTGAGAAGTTCCTGGACCGCAAACAATCGATCCAACCGTTCTTGAACAAGCTGGAGATTCCCGCACGCTGACTCCGAGCAGCACAGACATACTGCCGCGCCGCCCAGTGCTTGCCTTTTGAAAGCCGCTACCGATGTTGCACGACTCTAACCATTCTATGAAACCCGCATCTCTCTGTCTGCTATTCATTTTTGTCGTCGCCAACTTTTCCGCCGCTGAACTAAAAACTGTCAATGACTTTCGAGCTGCGGCCGCGAAGGCCAATGCTGTCTTGACGATTCCGGATTGGGAGCAAACGCCGAAAGCGGTCGAGGCGATGATGAACGATGCCATCGCAAAGGCGAACACGGCACTCGATCAAATCGGCTCGCAGGATCTGAAAAAGGTTACATTTAAGAGCACCGTCGTCGCACTCGATGATCTCACTTATCAGGCCGGACTTGCTGCGAACAGGGCTACGATCATCAAAGAGACAAATACCAAACCAGAGATGCGCGCCGCTGCCGAGAACGCCATAAAGACGTTTCAAGACTGGGCTGTGGGCGTTGATTATCGAGAGGATGTTTACAAGGCAATCAAAGCTTTTGCTGACACTCACCGCAAGCTTTCGGGTGAAGATGAAAAACTGCTAAACGAAACATTGCGCGATTATCGCCGTGCCGGACTGGACCTTCCGCCGGATCAGCGCAAAGAGGTTGAGCAGTTGCGGAAGGAACTGTCCAAACTCGGAACTGACTTCGACACAAACATTGTGAAGGCCAACGCGCCGGTGATCTTCACAAAGGCCGATTTGAGTGGACTGCCAGAAAGCTTCTTCGCTTCGCCCGGCGTTAGGACAGGAGACGATGCCTACACCGTGATGGCAAATGTCACGTGGCAATTTAATACCGTCGAGGAAAACGCTAAGAGCGAAGCGACGCGCAAACAGCTTTACGTCATTCGCGACACGCTGGCCAAGGATGCAAACGTTCTCGTTCTCAACCAAATGCTCGCGCTTCGGAACCAGATTGCCCTGCGGCTCGGTTACAAATCGTGGGACGACTATCAAACCGAAGTCAAAATGGCCAAGACAGGTGCGAATGCCGAGAAATACATTGGCGATCTGGTCACGGGAATTCAGCCCAAGTTTGAGAGCGAAGTGGCGGAATTACAAAAGTTGAAGGCCGCTGAAACGAATGATCCCAACGCCAAAATCGAGGTGTGGGACTGGCGCTATTACGCTAACCAGCGGGACAAACAAAAGTACGCCGTCGATAAGGAAGCATTGCGCGTATTTTTCCCGTTCCAAAAGGTGCTCGATGGCATGTTCAATATTTATCAGAACATTTTTGGTCTGAAATTCGAAAAGATCTCCGCGCCTTACAAATGGATCGACGATCTCCAGCTTTATTTGGTGACCGATTCCTCCACGGGCGAACCGCTGGGGATGTTCTATCTGGATATGTTTCCGCGCGAAGGGAAATTCAACCACTTCGCCCAGTTCGAAATCATCAGCGGCAAACTATTGCCGGATGGAAAATACCAGCGGCCAACTGTCGCGTTGCTTTGCAATTTTTCGCCTCCGACCGCGGACAAGCCGTCTTTGATGACGCACCAGGAGGTCGAGACCTTGTTCCACGAATTCGGTCACGCTCTGCATTCAATTGTCACGCGCGCGAAGTACGGCCGTTTTGCCGGAACGCATGTGCCGGGTGATTTCGTAGAGGCGCCGTCGCAGATGCTGCAAAACTGGGTCTGGGACAAGAAAGTGCTCGACACGTTTGCGGCCGACTACCGCGATCCATCGAAGAAAATTCCAGCGGAAATAATCAAAAAAATGAATGACGCGAAGCTTGCGAATGCCGGTGTTCTTTATCGACGCCAGTTCGCGTTCGCGTCGCTCGACCTTGCTTTGCACGATCACCACGCCGAAGACATGCCTTACGATTGCGTGGCCATTTCAAATCCGATTCTTGAAAAAGTTTTCCTGCCGATCGATCCGAGCACAACGTTCGTTTCCTACTTCGGACACCTGAATGGGTATGACGCCGGCTATTATGGCTACGCGTGGGCCGACGCAATCGCCGCTGACATGGCAACAGTCTTCGAAAAGGCAAAGGACGGTTACCTCGACAAACAAGCCGGCCTGAAATTGCGGCGCGAAATCTACGAGCCCGGCGATTCGCGTGATGCCAACGCCTCGATCGAGAAATTCCTGGGGCGCAAACAATCGATCCAACCGTTCCTGAAAAAAATCGGTATCGGCCCCCAAGAGAAAAAGGAAGCGACTGCCGGATCATCCTCAAAAGGCCACTAGCATTACTCTGTCATCCCGAACGAAGTGAGGGACCGCACAAAGCGCGCTGGACAATCGAGAAGCCTTTCGCCAGTTCTGGCTAATGAGAATTTCATCGTGGAAGCGTGCAGCACTTGCTACATCCCGGGCTACTTGATTTTGAGGCCCAGAGATGCTGTCGAGTCTCTGTCACAGATGAACCCCGCTGCTCTTGCAACGCTTGGGCCAACGTTGGCCATGACCACTGCCGCGATCGAAGCCGTCGTTCGGCCACAGCGAGTTTATTGCGCTTTATTCTCAGAGGAGACACGCGCTGTTCACTTGCACCTTTTTCCTCGGACAGAATGGCTAGCATCCCAGTATTTTGCTGGTCATCCCGATGAAATCGAGATTTCCGGCCCGCGACTAATGGATTGGGCACGACGAACGTTTCAGAAGCCAATTACGGGCATGGACAGAGACGAGATCCTGGAAAAGATTCGAGCTTGGCTCGCGTTAACGGCATCCGAGGCATAACATCGTGTGAAAGCCAGCGTCACTGAGTTGCCCTTTAACAATTTTCTTGGCATTCAGCCCGCGAGCAACGCGGAGCATCTGCTGCAACTGCCATCGGGCAGCCAATATCTCAATCATCTCGGCGCAGTTCACGCGGCCGCGCAGCTCGCGCTCGCAGAAGCTTCGAGCGGCGAGTTTTTGCTCAGACATTTTGCATCCGCTGATGATCTGTTTTCGGTCGTGCGACGTGTGGAGGCAAAATTCCGCAAGCCTGCGAATGGAAATATCGTGTCCACTGCCAGTGCCACACCAGAAGCTCTTGCTCGGCTCGACGCGGAACTTTCTTCGAAAAGCCGTTCGGTGATTTCAATTGCAGTAGAGATCTACGACGAAGTCGGTGCGCACACGCTCTCGGCGAAGTTTGAGTGGTTTATCCAGCGCGAGAAAAGAATCTGACGACGCAGCAATGCGGGCACGCGTGCGCACTCCAAAAGTCCGCCAAGGGACGGACTCGTCCGTGGCGAGCTTGCGCGAAATAAAGGCTGTGTTTGTTGTAGATTTCGCGCCAAGTGTTTTGGAAGTGCGATGCGTCTTCGCATCGCTCTCATTAATCAATCACCACAGTTCTACCTATTTCGATAGGCATGCGATTATTGAACCATGCGCATAGAGCTCAATGCTTATTCCCATCGCTGGTTTGAGTTTTTCCACATCGGTATTAGCGAAGGTCGCACCGCGCAGGAAACAGCGTTCATTTGTCGCTGTGCTCCCCTGCCCTGTTTTCGCAAAGTTTTAGATGTGTGTTGCGGCATGGGACGACATGCCCGGGCGCTCTCGAAGCACGGTTACTCAGTGATCGGGCTTGATCGTGACGCTAATGCTATCGCGAAAGCTCGGACGCTAACTGGCGGGCCGACCTATGTAAACGCGGATGTCCGCGATTACGTGCCAGATCCCGGCATGTTCGATGTTGCGATAATCATGTCTCAGAGCTTTGGCTACTTCGATGCAATAACAAATCCAGAGGTGTTAGGACGATTAGCTGATGGAGTGCGCGAAGGCGGTCGTATTATCCTGGACCTATGGAGCGCCGAGTTTTTTATGATTCATCAGGGCCGATATGAGTTCAAGACACCTGGCAGAGCAGTTCGAGAAACCAAGTACGCAGAGGAAGGTCGGCTGTTTGTGCACCTGGATTATCCGGACGGTGGAGAAGACCGTTTCGAATGGCAATTGTTCACGCCCGCGCTAATGATTTCGATGGCAGAATCAGTTGGCCTGCGCCAGTTACTCGCATGCACAGTGTTTGACGAGACAACGCCTCCATCTCCCACCAATCCCCGCGTGCAATTCGTTTTCGAGCGCTGTCGCGACTGACGCACTCACAACGTTTGCTACGTTTAGTGAGAGCCGCTACAGAAAGAGCATGAAATTTCCGCGTTGGCTGATCGCAGTTTTTCTTACCGCTGCAACTTCGCTTTTCGCTGTCGATGAATTGGCACTGCGCTTGGAACCGGCGTTGGAAGCGATCACGCCAGATGGTTTGCTCGCACATATCAAGGTTCTTGCGTCGGATGAATTCGAAGGGCGCGCACCGGGGACAAAAGGCGAGGAGCTTTCAGTTAAATACATCAGCGACCAGTTCAAACAGATCGGGTTGAAGCCGGGAAATCCGGACGGCAGGTACATCCACGAAGTTCCGCTTGCTGGGATTAAAAGTGAACCAGCAATGGCGTTCATTATCGGCGACAAAACCACTGACCTTAAGTATGCTGACGATTTCATCGCGTCGTCAGCGCGTCTGCAACCGGAAATCAAGATCGACGATTCGGATGTGGTCTTTGTCGGATACGGGGTCGTCGCGCCGGAATATGGCTGGGACGACTATAAGAACGTCGATGTTCGCGGCAAAACGCTGCTGATGCTGATCGGCGATCCGCCAATTCCCGATCCGAAAGATTCATCAAAACTGGATGAGAAAATGTTTAAGGGAAAAGCGATGACCTACTACGGCCGCTGGACTTACAAATACGAGATCGCCGCAAAAAAAGGGGCTGCGGCCGCGGTGATTATTCACGAGACTGGGTCGGCAGGCTATCCGTACTCGGTCGTGAAAACCAGCTGGGCGAAGGAGAATTACGAGATTGATTCACCAAATAAAAACGCGGACGCCGTGGAAGCACGCTGTTGGATCACCCTCGATTGCGCGAAGAAATTGCTGGACGCTTGTGGTCAGGATTTTGATGCGCTGAAGAAATCCGCGATCACAAAAGAGTTCCGGCCCGTTACGCTGAAAGCCAAAGCGAAGATCGACATCAAACAACAGTTTCGGTCGTTCAAGTCGCAGAACGTGATCGGCAAACTCGAGGGGAGCGATCCGAAATTGCGCGACGAATACATAATTTACACGGCGCACTGGGACCACCTCGGGCGTCATCCCGAATTGCAGGGCGACCAGATTTCTAACGGAGCTATCGATAACGCGTCTGGCGTTGCATCGGTTATCCAGCTCGCGGCCGCATTCACAAAATTGAATCCACGGCCGAAACGCTCGGTTTTATTCATGGCCACGACTGCTGAAGAAGCAGGATTGCTCGGCGCAAAATATTATGCTCTGCATCCGCTTTATCCGCTGGAAAAAACCCTGGCCGACATCAACATCGACACCGTGAATCCGTGGGGGAAAACCCGCGACATCGAAGACCTCAGTAACAACAATTCAACGCTCGACGACTTATTAGCGGCAGCCGCGAAACGCAATGGTCGAGAGATGAAACCCAACAGTCAGCCGGAGAAAGGTAGTTTTTACCGTGCCGATCATTTCGAATTTTCCAAGCGCGGTGTGCCCTCGCTCTACACTGGCGGCGGAAAAGATTTTATCGGCAAACCAGCAAATTTCGGGCAGGAAAAGAAAGACGATTATACCGCGCACCATTATCATCAGGTCTCGGACGAAGTTGATCCAAACTGGGACCTTTCCGGCGCGGTGCAGGATGTCGACCTCTTATTCGAAGTTGGTTATCAGGTTGCCAACGGCGACGAATTTCCGGAATGGACACCCGGGAGCGAGTTTAAGGCAAAGCGAGATTCGATGTTAAGGAAGTGATCACACCGAGAAGTGAGTTGCATTGCGGCGCATCTGATGGTTGAATCGGGACTCGCGAATTTGAAAATCTGAATGGGCTCACTTAAGAAAAGACGCAAAGCGAAAATTGCCAAGCATAAGCGCCGCAAGCGCATGAAAGCGCATCGGCATAAGAAGCGTCTCAGGTATAAAGCGTAGCGCGCGGCGAAGGCGTTTCCGGAGAACGCCCAATTCCCAACTCAAACAAGAACTGCCTGCCAGGCCATAGTCCTGAAAGCTTTCTGGGCTGGTTTGCGGAGGTTTCGCCGGAGACTAACATTAAAGGCGTGAGGTACCAGAAGCAGAGTTGGGGAATTTCGCCGTGCTGGTACCTTTTTTTTACACTGCTCTTCCTTGTCGCGACCGGCGCCACGGCTAGCCAGAAGCCGAAAAGCTCATGGCCTACGTTTGGAAGGCGCACACAAGGCGGATGCGCTGACGCATTTTGTGGAAGGAATGTCACTCGAAGAAAATGGCGAGACGGATCGCGCGCTGGAGGCGTATCGCAAAGTGTTGAATGTCGATCCCGGCCAATCGCAACTCGCCTCGCGCGTGGCGGCGTTGCTGATAGAGCAGGAGGATTTTCCACAGGCGATTGACGTATTAAAGGATGCAATCAAGGCAAATCCAAAGGATGCCGACCCGTATCAGCAGCTCGCATACATTTATGCGAAATATCTTAAGAAAACCGATCAGGCCATCGATTACGCCAACCGCGCCATCACTCTGAATCCAGGGGACATCGAAGGTTACCAGCGTCTGGTAGAAATCGAAGTTGCATCCGGACAAGAGAAAAAGGCGCTGGAAGTTCTGGATCGCGCCACAAAGGTTTCCAGTAACGATGCCAGCTTTTGGATGCGGCTCGGCAAACTCTACGTGGCGGTTCTTTTCAAGTCCGATTCACAGCCGAAACCCGACGAATTGAAAAGGACCAACGAAATTTTCAAGAAGGCAGCCGAACACGCCGGCGATGATCCTGCGATTCTAAAGGATGTCGCCGACTACTATGCGGCCTCTCAACAATTGAAAGAGGCAATTCCGCTTTATCTGCACGTTCTTGAGCTGCAACCGGACGATGCAAACGCGCGAGAGAAACTAGCCACCGGTTTTATCCTCACGAATCAGCGGGCTAAGGCAGTTGAGATGCTCGAGCAAATCATCAAAGAGCATCCGGAAAAGTATCAACCCTACGACTTGCTGGCTCAGGTTCTGGATGATGAAGCCCGATCCCTCCAACGCGCAAAGAAGGTCGACGAAGCAAAAGCGACCTTTGCAAAAGTAGCCGCAAATTATGAGCAAAGCCTTCTGATTAATCCAAATCATGTGGGGACGTATTTGCATCTGGCAGAACTGTTCCTTGGACCTTTGAAGAACGCAGATAGCGCCGTCAGATTGCTGACAGAAGCCCGGCGCCGCTTCCTGGGCGCGCCGGAGATCGTTTACTATTTGGCCATTGCCCAAAGCGAAGCGAAACAGACCCAGCAGGCAGTGGCCACGTTTGAGGAGGCGTTGCACGAAGCACAACTCGACCAGGACAACGACATCGCAAACGCCAGGTTCTATTTCAACTATGGCGCGACGGCAGAACAGGCCGGTCTGTACCAAAAAGCGGCAGATCTCCTTCGCAAATCAATCGTGCTCGATCCCGCGAACTCAGCAGAAGCCTGCAATTACCTCGGCTATATGTGGGCCGATCACAACATGAACCTGGATGAGGCCGAAACCATGATTAAGCGCGCTCTCGAGATGGACCCAAATAATGCTTCCTATCTCGATAGTCTGGGTTGGGTAGAGTTCCGGAAGGGCAAATTTGACCAAGCTTTGAACAATCTGCTCCTCGCCGCAAAAACCGCCGACCACGACGACCCGGTTGTCTTTGAGCACCTTGGTGACGCCTATTTCAAATTGAACCGCGTCTCGGAAGCGCTGGAATTCTGGCAAAGAGCTCTGGCCCTCGATCCAAAAAACAAGAACCTGGCAAACAAGATCGAAAGAACCAAGGCACCAATCGGCAGCGGTCCACCAACAAAGACGAATCCAACCGATTGACCCGCGGCGTTCTGGCAATGAACATTAGCGATTATCCCACACCGTGGCAGCGCAAGATGATGTGGGCGGCGCTCACGGCCTTCTGTGTGGTTCTTCTCATCCT
>WNFX01001675.1_pt1 | contig 23680 bp, 18 predicted proteins | sample 5400111 | NCBI WGS metagenome assembly WNFX01 (sample SAMN13153363, study PRJNA577476) | soil metagenome | isolation source: 40 cm soil or saprolite under grassland replicate 1 | place: USA:California | collected 2016-06-15
CCTGTAGTTTTTTCGATCATCACGTTGTTCACTTTTGGGTCGCCATGAACAGGCCGCAGCATAAGTTTGCCTTGCTGACGCGCGTGTTCAAGAACGTATGCAAATTTGCGTCTCTGCTCAACAAATTTGAGACAGTATTTCACCTCCGCGCTGGACTTGAATCCATTGTGTGAAAACGCTCTATCAAAGTTCTGTAGGTAGAGCGGCATAATATGAAAACCTTCAAGCGTGTCGGCAAGTTTATCGATAGATAAATCACTCATCAAATATTGGAATGTGCCAAGTGCGTAACCAACCTCATAAGCGAGCTTGATATCTTTTATTGTGTCGAACGATTGTGTGCCGTATACGTAACTGATTGCTCTCCAAAAGTTTCCTTCCCCATCAACGTAAAAATCCTGACCATCACATGCTGGGATGACACGCGGCATTTCCCAATGATGCCCCTCCTCGCGGGCGCGCCTGCGCACATGCTCGGTAAAAGCGCGCATGTTTTGCATGATCAATTTGGGTTGTTTGAAAACTTGGGTGTTTATCCGTTGTAACACGAATTGTTTTTCTTCAGGTAAGGCGGCATCGATCGATACTAAATAGGTATCATTGATATTGCCATTGCCAAATTCGTGTACGTCTACGACGCGCGTATAGGGGGCAAACTGCTCCGCGACAGAAGTGTAGTGGTGCAAGTGCATTCTCCTAAAACAGGATGGTTATTGGCGATTATATCCTCGATGTCCCAATGGCAAAATGGGTATCTTCTTCCAAAATGTTACATCTCACAGTTGGATTGTAGGAAACTAAGAGTATACTTTTCCTAGAGGCTTACATGAAGAAGATTATTATTTTCCTGCTCCCTTTGGTTTTAGCAACTTGTATCAATCCGCCCGTTGTTCTTACAGATACGCCAGTTGTTCCGACCGTTGAACCAGACGATGTGCCTTACCTGCCCAACCCAGCCTGGCAGCCGGGAGTAGATAACCCGGATGTGACGCAGGATACGATCCAAACCACCATTTGTGTGAGCGGATATAGCAAGAAGATCCGTCCGCCCGCCTCTTACACCGACCCTTTGAAGGTGAAGCAAATTGCTCAGTATGGCTATTCAGATACTAACACTGCAGACTACGAAGAGGATCATCTTATTGCCCTTGAGGATGGCGGACATCCTACAGATCCCAAGAACCTGTGGCCCCAGCCACGCCATACCACGCCGTGGAGCGCTTCGCAGAAAGATACATTGGAAAATGTGCTGCACCAAATGGTTTGTTCCGGTCAATTACCGCTAGATACTGTGCGGAAGGCGTTGGCAACCGATTGGGTTGCGGCCTACCGACGATATGTTGGTCAATCTGTTATTGCTTTTACTCCTGTTCCAACTGAACCATAGGATGGCCAGGACGCGACCGTTTCATTCTTTCGGGCGGACATGGTTCGATGCTCCTATATTCTTTATTGCATCTGACTGGATATAATCTTCCACTTGACGAGATCAAGAACTTCCGTCAGTTTGGCAGCAAGACGCCAGGTCACCCCGAATATGGCTTAACGCCGGGTGTCGAAGTAACAACGGGTCCGCTCGGACAGGGGTTTGGTCAGGGCGTTGGCATGGCAATCGCCGCGACGCATCTCGCCGCAGAATTCAACAAACCTGATCATGAACTCATTCAATCCTATATTTATGGCATTGTCACCGATGGCGATTTGATGGAAGGCGTTTCAAGTGAAGCCGCATCATTGGCGGGACATTTGCAGCTTGGCAGAATCATTTATTTCTACGATGACAATCACATCTCGATTGATGGTTCTACTGATTTAGCGTTCACTGAAGATCGGGCGGCGCGCTTCGAGGCTTATCACTGGCACGTGCAAAAGGTCGAAGACGGGAATGATGTGGAAGCAATTGATGCCGCGCTCAAAACCGCGCAAGCTGACCCGCGGCCATCGCTGATTGCGGTGCGAACGATCATCGGCTACGGTGCGCCACATAAACAAGGCACAGCAAAAGCGCATGGAGAAGCCTTGGGCGATGAAGAACTGAACGCCGCGAAAGAAAACCTGGGCTGGCCTGTAGAGCCGCGCTTCCTGATCCCCGGTGAAGTGCTGGAGTTCTATCGTGAGGCTGTGGAGCGTGGACGTGAACGAGAAAACGAATGGATGCAGCGTTTCGAGGCTTACAAAAAAGCTTATCCTGAATTGGGCACCGAACTGCAAAGGCGTTTGAATCGTGAACTGCCAACAGGTTGGGATGCTGATTTGCCAACCTTTCCTGCAGATACAAAAGGGATGGCAACGCGTGTCTCTTCGGGAAAAGTGTTGAATGCGTTATCCACAAAACTGCCTGAACTCGTCGGCGGCTCAGCGGATTTGACTCCTTCAAACAACACAAAGTTCGAGGAAGCGGGTGATTTCCAAAAAGATAATCCAGGTGGACGTTATCTCCGCTTTGGTGTGCGCGAGCATGGAATGGGCGCTGCGTTGAATGGAATAAATCTTTTCGGCGGCCTCATTGCTTATGGTGGCACGTTCCTAATCTTTTCGGATTATATGAAGCCCGCCATCCGCATCGCAGCGATATCGAGTGTCCCATCCATCTTTGTATTTACTCATGACAGTATTGGGCTTGGCGAAGACGGTCCCACACATCAACCGATTGAGCATCTAATGGCTTTGCGTGCAGTCCCGAATCTGACCGTGATCCGCCCTGCCGATGCGAATGAAGTTGCCGAAGCGTGGCGTATGGCACTCACTCGCAAGCATAGTCCCACAGCATTAGCTTTGACACGTCAAAGTCTTCCCACGCTCGAAGGCACAGACCGTAAGCTGTTGAGCAAGGGCGCGTATGTGTTGAAAGATTTTGGCGAGAGCCCACAATTGATCCTCATTGCATCTGGCTCAGAAGTGAGTCTTATTTATGGTGCGGCGGAAAAATTGTTTGCAGAGGGGACCGCTGTACGCGTGGTCTCCTTCCCAAGTTGGGAATTATTTGAAGAGCAAGATGAAACCTATCATGAGTCCGTGTTGCCGAAGAATATCACGGCGAGACTCGCGGTCGAAGCGGGAGCGACCCTCGGCTGGGAACGATACGCCAAGTCCGTGATTGGGCTTGATCATTATGGCGCGTCCGCTCCATATAAAGTCATCTTTGAAAAGTTTGGTTTTACGGTTGAGAATGTCGTCTCGAAAGCGAAAGAGTTAATTGCGTAGTAGTGACATTCGTCGCTCGTAATAGACGACTGAAGTCGTCCCGACAGAGGAGAATTCATGAAAATCGCGGTTGGATTTGACCATGCTGGTTTTCCATTAAAGAAGACAATACTTGATACCATTCGTGAGGCGGGACATGAACCAATTGATATGGGAACCAATAGCGCCGAGCCTGTGGATTTTCCCGATTACAGCGAAAAAGTTGGACGAGCAGTTCAAAGCGGTGAAGCCGAACGCGGGATTTTAGTCTGTGGCTCAGGGGTGGGTGCGTGTATTGCGGCGAACAAAATGAAAGGCGTGTTTGCTTCGATTTGCCACGATACCTATTCTGCCGCACAAGGTGTTCGCCACGATGACATGAACGTGCTATGCCTGGGCGCACGCGTAATCGGACCGGAACTCGCGATTGAATTGATCAAGGCCTTTCTGTCAGCGCACTATATCGGAAATGACGCGGGTGGGGAGAGATTAGCAAGGCGAGTCGGAAAGATTAGGAAATTGGAAGAAGCAGGATGAGTGAACAGTCGCAGCTTCCGCCTTTCAAGAAGCTGTTTCGAATCGTCAATGTGTTGGTAATCAGCGCGAATGGACTTGGTGCATTGCTGACGTTTGTCTTCCTTAGCTATATCGCACCACTTCCACAGGGTGAGAGCGCAGTGGATGTCGTCACAATTCGCGATTTTATTCCTATGGTCATGGGGACAACAGTCTTATTAGTATTGGGTGGTATGCTTGGGCGGTTTGCACAAAGATATTCTCCTCAATGGTATGAGCGTCTGAGAGCGGAGGAGTCGCGTGAGTCCATGCCAGAGGTGGTACGGCGGGAAGTCTTGAACTTTCCGATGATGGTAGCCGCTACTTCTCTGACCATGTGGTTTTTGGCGAGTCTGTTTTTTGGACTATGGGCAGGCAGATCTATACGTTCTTTTCTAGCGATTGCATTGGTTGGGGGAGTATTCACTTCTGCGCTGGCATTCTTCGCAGTAGATTTGTTCTGGCGTCGAATGGTGCCAGTCTTTTTTCCTTATGGGCATGTGCGCACCACACGTGCCTTCCGCTTGACCGTCTTTACCCGTTTATTGATTGTATTTCTTTTGAGCAGTATCTATCCTGTAGGCTTGTTAGTAGCCTTATCGCTGGATCGTGCCAGGCAGATCATCGCTGCTTCCAATCCTGAGGCGATCTTCAAAAATATGTTTCTTATCGAGATGTTTCTGCTCGGTATCAGCGTTGCCTCAAGTATACTGATGGCATTCTTTGCCAGCCGAACCGTGATAGGACCGCTCGGGGAGTTAGAAAAAGCCATGGCACGTGTGGAACAGAATGATCTCAACGTGCTTGTCCCGGTGTTGAGCAATGATGAGGTTGGTTATCTGGCTGAACGTTTCAATGAAATGATAGCTGGTCTGTGGCGTGGTGAATTGCTTCGTAATTTGCTTAATCTTTATGTTTCGCCTGAAGTGGCGCGCGAAGCATTGGAGCATGGCGCGGCACTAGGTGGACAATTGGTACAATGTAGCGTTCTCTTCTCGGACATTCGATCTTTTACCACGTTATCAGAACAGTTGAATCCTGCAGATTTGATTGGATTGCTCAATCGCTATATGACTCGAATGGTAGATGTAATTGTGTCGCAAGGAGGCATGGTCAATAAGTTTGGCGGCGATTCGCTCTTGGCTGTTTTTGGAACGCCACTCAACCCTTTACCAAGGCACGCCGTATCTGCTATCCATGCGGCATTGGGAATGCGAACTGCATTAACGGAGTTTAATCAAGCGCAAGCTGCTATGGGTGGTTCTCAATTACAGTGTGGAATTGCAGTGGCAACTGGCATGGTTGTGGCAGGTAATGTTGGTGGGAAAGAGCGCATCGAATATACTGTAATTGGTGATACTGTTAATTTGGCTGCGCGTTTGCAAGCTATGAGCAAAGAGCTTCATCATGACATTCTTCTCAATCAGGAAGCCTATCTGCAAGCCTGCGGCGAGATGCAACTGCATGCAGAGGAAATCTCTGGTGTGACTGTGCGTGGCAAGAACGAACTGGTTACAATCTATGCTCTATGAATATGAGGAACTATGAATAGGATTGAAAAACTTACGTCTCTTGGACAATCTCTTTGGATGGACAACATCCAGCGCAGTTGGCTGGAAAACGGCGAGCTCAAAGCCATGATCGAGCGTGGCGATATTCGCGGCATGACCTCCAACCCAACCATCTTCAACCACGCGATTGCAAAAACAAAAGATTATGACTCGGCCCTCATGCCTCTGGCGTGGGCAGGTTGGGACGCCGAAAAAATCTTTTGGCAACTTGCCATTGAAGATATCCGCGCTGCCTGCGATTTCTTCAGTCCCTTATATGAAGAGACAAATGGCGGCGATGGATATGTGAGTATTGAGGTCAGCCCAGATCGCGCTCATGACACGGAAGCGACCTTGGCTCAAGTCGAACAACTCTGGGCGCGAGTTCGTCGCCCAAACCTGATGGTCAAGATCCCTGCTACGAAAGAAGGTATTCCTGCCATCCGTAAAGCGACAGCAGTCGGCATCAATGTCAACATCACGCTGATTTTTTCACTCAAACTTTATGCCGAGGTGATGGAAGCTTATCTGAGCGGCTTGGAAGATCACTTAGCCGCTGGGCATTCTATCCATCACATTGCATCAGTTGCCTCGTTCTTTGTCTCGCGCGTGGATACAAAGATTGATCCCAAGCTCCCTGAAAATTCGCCTCTACGTGGCAAAGCTGCCATTGCCAATGCAAAACTTGCGTACGATGAATTTCAGAAGACTTTCTCCAGTCGGCGTTGGGAGAATCTCAAAGTCAAAGGCGCGCGCGTCCAACGCCCGTTGTGGGCGAGTACCAGTACGAAGAACCCTGCCTATCCTGACACGATTTATGTGGATAATCTTATCGGTCCTGAAACGGTCAACACGGTCCCACCTGCTACACTCGAGGCAGTCCGCGATCATGGCGTCATAGAGGTAACCCTCACGCGTGATCTTGATCAAGCCCAAGAGGTAATCAATCAAATCGAAGCCGCGGGCATCTCAATGGATATTGTCACTCAGGAGTTGGAAGATGAAGGAGTCAAAGCCTTTGCGGATGCATTCACGCAGTTGCTACAAACCATTGATGAGAGGAGGAAGAGCGCCATTTCTTCTCTCGGACCGATCGCTGATTCCGTTGCCAAGCGCATCGCGCAGCTCGAAACAGATTCTGTTCCCGCGCGTCTCTGGCATCATGATCCTACGTTATGGACAACTGATCCTGAAGGTCAAGCCGAGGTCAAAAAACGTATGGGCTGGATGGACTCAACGAATAAAGCGCGGAAACTTTTAGATGAATATGAGTCCTTTGCAAAAGAGATTCATAATGCTAAGATTGAACGTGCCTTGGTCTTAGGTATGGGTGGTTCATCATTGACTGCTGAAGTATTCAGCTCACTTCTGGCTGCTGCGAAGATCGATGTACCCCTATCGCTTGCTATATTAGACTCAACTGAGCCTGAACAGGTTGGACACACGGCAACGTTTTATCCATCTGATAAGACCCTCTATATTGTTGCCAGCAAATCAGGTGGGACAGCAGAAGTAATGGCGGGCTTTGACTATTTCTGGGAACGGAGCAATGCAGATGGCTCGCGCTTTATCGCAACAACGGACGCTGGCACATCACTCGAAGTGCTTGCTCAAAAACACAACTTCAGGAAAGTATTCCATGCGGATGAATCAGTGGGTGGACGTTACTCCGCGTTGACAGATTTTGGTCTGGTCCCTGCTGCGTTGCTTGGTATGGATCTGAATCAATTACTCGACCGCGCCGACTGGATGAAGCAGCAATGTGGTGAGGGAATCCCTGCCGCCCGCAATCCTGGTCTGGCATTAGGAGCTGTCATCGGCGAATCCGCTCTTACAGGCCGCGACAAGTTGACGATCCTGAGTGACACGCCTTTATCTGCCTTTGCAGGTTGGATCGAGCAGATTATTGCTGAATCTAGTGGTAAGAATGGGAAGGGCATCCTGCCTGTTCCTCTTGAACCGATTGGTGATGTAAATGTTTATGGTAAGGATCGTCTTTTTGTATATCTGCGTCAGACTGGTGAACTTGAAGAAAGTATGAAGGCATTACATGAAGCTGGTCATCCTGTTTTAGAATTTATGATTCCGAATATGTATGAGATTGGCGCGGAGATCTATCGCTGGGAAATTGCGACTGCTGTAGCCTGTTCGATTTTGGGTGTGAACGCGTTTGATCAGCCGAATGTGGAAACAAGCAAAAAGATCACAAAAGCAAAGATTGCAGAGTATCAGCAAAAAGGTAAGTTAGAAGAAGGTGATCCTGCCTGGATGGCTGAAGATGTGAAAGTATTTTCATCCTCAGATGTGAATGGCGAAAATTTGAAAACCATTCTCGAGAATTTTTTGAAGGATGCAAAGCCAGGTGGCTATGTTGCGATCAATGCCTATTTGCCGCGCAATAATGAAATGATCGAGGCGTTGCAAGCTCTGCGTGTTGCCATCCGTGCAAAGACAGGGAACGCGGTGACCGCTGGTTTTGGTCCGCGCTTCCAGCATTCAACGGGTCAATTCCATAAAGGCGGCCTGAAGAATGCACTGTTCATTCAAATCACTGCTGACCCCGCAATTGACATGGATATCCCAACTGAAGGCTTGACATTCGGTACCTTGATCCGTGCCCAAGCACTAGGAGATTATGAAGCATTGATCAAAGCTGGAAGAAAAGTGTTGCGTGTGCATCTGCCGAGCGCGAATGATGTGAAATCATTGGTGGAGTTGCTTGCTTAATCCAACTCTCACATGTCGGTTTTACAATTGTGGGTGAAAGGATTTAAATTATGTTTGATATTGGCGCTCCCGAACTTCTGATCGTTCTCGTCATCGTGGTGCTTGTATTTGGTCCTGGCCGCCTTGCCAAGACAATGAGCGAAATTGGAAAAGGATTACGTTCCTTTAAAGAGTCGCTTTCTTCTGAAGAAGAATCTGATTCAGCCTCTGATACGAATACTGATTCCAAGTAGATATATTTTATGAGTGAGTTATCTCAACTTAAATATGTTACCCCTCGTGGAGGCGAGCCAACCTTGACTGAGGGTGAAATTTACATGTTGCATCCACAGGTCCCGGATTGGCAAATCAAAGAAGTGGATGGAATGAAACGTTTGGAAAAATTTTCAATTTTAAAAATTTTGCTCAAGCGTTAGAATTTACGAATAAAGTTGGCACAATTGCTGGGGAGCAAGACTATCATTCATTGATTGTGACTGAGTGGGAGAATAGTGCCGCAAAAGTCAACTTTAGTCGCACAATCTCACTTTTGTGAATAAAATTCTAGTTCTAATCTGAGAGCGTATATTTCTCATGGAAGCAACAACGTTTCTTCGCATTATGGAATACGGTTGCTACTAAGTGGGGCTGGAAGCGCTTATTCGGCTCTGGGGTCGGATTTGGGATTAGAACAATGCTTGTGGTCAATGCATTATGCAATAGGGTGGGCTTGCATGAGTCCTTCGATTTTTTGCCTTAGTGTTTTCAAACTAACTGGCTTGCTCATATATTCACTAGCGCCCGCCAAAAGACAGCGCTCCCGGTCGCCGGGCATGGCAAGAGCGGTCAGCGCAATAATTGGCAGGGATGCGAAGCGAACGCTCTCGTGCAAGCGAGCGATGGCTTCCAATCCGTTCATGCCTGGCATTTGGATGTCCATCAAAATAATGTCCGGGTTGATTTCCTCTGCCTTCTCAATCGCTTCCAAACCATCATGAGCGACGACAATATTATATCCATGGCTCTCCAGATATTCACCAATTGTCAAAACGCTGGACATATTATCCTCCGCCAAAAGAATAGTGCTGCGATGGATAACCGTTCCCAATAAGACTTCTGATTTTTCAGCCTGCTCAGTAACGGAAAGCCCGGCAGATGATTGGATATTCTCAAGTTTTGCGATTTCGTTTTGTTTACAAGGGATGTTGATCGTAAAGCAACTTCCTTTGCCAATTTCACTTTCCACCTGTACACTTCCGCCATGCAGATCAGTCAACTTTTGAACGAGTGTCAAGCCAAGACCCGTACCCTCATACTGGCGAGTAAGACTGCTATCCACCTGCACAAAGGGTTGAAATAACTGCTGTAAATCTTCGGGTGCAATACCAATACCACTATCAATCACAGAGAATTGGATGAGATCCTGTTCTAGGTCGGCATTGACCCGCAAAATCACACGTCCATCTTGAGAAGTGAATTTAACTGCATTGGTCAGTAGATTGACCAGGATTTGTTTGAGCCGCCGCGGGTCGACAAAAATTTTGGAGACAAATGGATCTGGAATATAGGTGATGGTGATAGATTTTTTAAACGCTTGGGTTTTGACAAAGGCCAGACATGACCTGCAAAATTCATCTACCAAAATGGGCTGTGGATAAAAATCAAACATTCCCGCCTCAATTTTAGATAGATCAAGAATGTCATTGATTAGATCAAGCAGGTGACGTCCACTGGATTCAATGATTTGCAATGATTTTTGCTGATTATTGTTCAGTGAACCGCGCTTTTGTTCCAAGAGTGATTCTGACAAGCCCAAAATACTATTGAGTGGAGTTCGCAGTTCATGGCTCATATTTGCCAGAAATTCGTCTTTGGTACGGCTGGCGCGTTCCAGTTCGGCGTTCGTCTTATATAATTCTGCGGTCCGCTCAGTCACGCGGCATTCGAGTTCCGTGTTGGCACGTTGCAGGGAATCAAACAATTGGGCATTGTCAATGGCGATAGCAGCCTGGCCTGCCAAGGTTTCCAAGAAGTCTAGCCACTCAGGGTCGGTCTGTAGGGGGAAGCGGTGATAGATTTCCAGCACTCCTTTGATTTCACCTTTAACGATTAATGGCACGCCACAGTAATCGTTAAATACCTCATTTGCCCACTGTAGCGTTTCGGCAAGTCCGTCACCTCTCTCCATCACGTTTGAAACGTGAATGATTTTGCGTTCAAGCACAGCCCGGCCCGCATATCCTTTTCCAACACATAGCTGAGTGTTGTGAAGGACATTAGAGTGAAATCCACGGCTTGCGGCATATTCTACTGTTTGATGTTCAGGATTGACCAGGAGCACAGCACAAGCGTCTACATCTAGCAGCGAAATCGCTTGCTCAAGCACAATGTCGAGCGTGATATTTAGATCTAAGCTAGAGCCAATCGCTATATCTATCACTCGCAGACCGTTTAGACGATTGAGTTGTTTTTGAATTTGTTCTTCGGCTTGCACGCGCTCAGTGACATCATGATAGTTGATAACAATTCCGCGCACAGATGACTCAGCCAGCAGGTTTGTACCCACCGCTTCAATCCAACGCCAGGTTCCATTGCTGTGCAAGATACGAAATCGTTCACGGGGATGATAATTCAGATCGCGCAATAGCTCTGCCAAAATTTTCAGGACACGATCCTGATCACCAGGATGAACCAATTGCAATAGATTTTTACCCACAAACTCCGCGGAGCGATAACCAAGGGTAGGGTTAGAGGAGGGGCTTTCATACAAAAGTGTTCCGCTGGCATCTAGGATGGAGATTTCATCAGAACCGTTTTCAATTAGACTGCGGAAACGTGTCTCACTTTGCTTTGCCTCTTCTTGGGATTGCTTCAACTGGCGTAAGGAAGTCTCTGCAATGAGACGACTGACCAGCAGTCCACCCACGATCATAGTGTATAGAATAAGTGTGGCAGGCTGGGCATACACGCCATTTCCACCAGCTCGAATAAGCAGAATGCCAATCGTCAAAAGCGCATTAATAATTACCCAGAATGGTTCAGTCAAGATTAACGCAAGGACTATTGGTATGCCGATTACCATCGGTGCATATTGCGAGACGAACGGTTCCGGCATGAGTAATGCCACAAGCAGGGTAGATGCTATCGCGGCAAAATAGCGCGCGGGTTCCCAATTGCGTTTGAAATAAAGAAGCCATGCGCTGCCAAACAAGATAGCTCCACATAATGCGCCTGAGATGTAGATTGCACCATCTGGGGTTGGTACGATCAATTCAAACAATATCATCAGAACAATTCCCAGAAAATAGAGAGCAAGCACGACTAATACAGCCTGCCGCTGTGTGAAATTGAAATTTTCATGGAATTGGAATCGGGGAAACATTAGGTATATCCTTATATAGCACAGTCTTCTGGTCGAACTACCTCAAATACAGTGTTTATATAAATGTCGCCAAGTTCAATTACCAGGAGGCAAAAGCAATCTTGGTTTCAGAATGGGATATTACCTCTTAAATCTGTCATGCCAGGCGGCCCTTTCAAACCTGTATATCAGATGCACTTGTAATTTTGTTTGTTCCAAAAGCGCCGGAATTCGAAACCAACTTCAACAAAAGCTCGTATTTCGTTGTTGTTAACTTCTTCTATTATTTTCAAGTGGAGGATGATACTTTAGAGCATTTTATTTTTCATAATTTTTATTGGGTTCTGTTATGAGGGATGGTGAAGCAAAACATTGCACCTTGTCCCTCTCCTTTGGATTCTACCCACACTTTGCCTCCGTGCAGTTCAACGATGCGTTTAATCAAAGTCAGACCAAGGCCCGTCCCTTCCATCGTTGGATTTAGCCTTTCAAACAAGTTGAAAATTCTGGTGTGATACCGTGGGTCAATCCCCAGGCCATTATCCTTCACAAAAATAATTTGCTGACCGTCTTGCTCCCTAGCACCAATCTCTATAATGGGATTCTGTTGATTGCCTGTATATTTTGCGGCATTATCAATCAGATTCTCCAGGACTTCACGGAGGCGAATGCGGTCGCCGTAAACGATAGGAAGATCAGGTGAGATTTTGACAGCTACATTCTTCGAGCGGATGCGTGCGTCAAGGGTTTCAAGAGCTTCCTGAGTCAATTTAAAAAGATCAATCTCTTCCGGTGGGTGGATGACGCGCCCAATCCGAGAGAGTTCAAGTAGGTCTGAAAGTAATTCTGCCATTTTATCAGCCGCACCCGCAATTCTTTGGATATCCTTTTGGATTTGATCTTGCCTGTTGGTCCGAATATCACTGTTGAGCATTCCCAGGAAACCTTTAATTGTAACGAGCGGGGCCTTTAGATCGTGGAAGGCAGTGTACATGAAGCGTTCAAGTTCGGCATTTGTCGCTTCTAGCTTTGTAATTAGCTTTTCTCGGTCTGCTTCAGACTCACGATGCGCACGCCTAGTCTCAACGTCTCGTAGTTCCCGCTCTATGGCTGGTAAAAGTCGCGCAAGCCTCCCTTTGACCATAAAGTCATGAGCGCCAGCTTTCAGGGCAGTCACGGAGGATGCTTCATCGATGGTGCCAGAAATAACGATAAAGGGTAGGTCGAGCCTGCTTGCTTTTAAGGTCGCCAGTGCATCCATGGCGCTGAATTGTGGCAGAGTGTAATCACATAGAACGAGATCCCATAGACTACGCGAGAGGGCTTCCTGCATTGCCGCGCGGGTTTCCACACGTTCGTGCTCAACCTTATATCCACCGCGCTGAAGTTCGCGCAGCACCAATTGAGCATCCTCAGCAGAATCTTCAACAATCAAAACGTGTAGTGATGTGGCCATGGTCTACCCTCATAAATTTGGAGGCAGTTTATTCAAAACCAACCAATTATTGTCTTTCCTTTGGTCCACCAACCTCACCAGCAGAGGCGAATCTCAAGAATTCACTAGTAGAAAGAGCGCATGTTATTGTAAAGAACAGTAGACTTCAAATCAGACAATTTCAGTCCAATTATACATGGATGGAACTACTATTGATGGTTCCTAGGACCGATTTATCTGATTTCCTCTTAAGTTTGACTTTCAATCAAAAACCAGCGTTTATATAAGAGCCGCAATGTACTTTGGCAACTAATCCAATGAAAAAGTGAAACGCAAACTATATAACAATTAATCGGAAGTTGGTATTTCCATTTTTTTGCCAAAAAAGCCGATATCAAATGAGTACTGAATATAAAAATGCCTGCCATCAGGGTGAGGGGCACCCTGATAACAGCCTTTCTCAAAGAGAGTGAAAAAGAAATTAAGTTAGGAAAACTCATGCCTTTGGATGAGGTATAGCAATACGGTATATACAGCATTTTCTTTATTAACCAAACCAGAAGATTATTTAAAAAGCTGCCTCAAGATATCCATGACAGAATAAAAAAAGAAGCTTCTGCTCTTAACCAAAATCCCCTAGCCGGTGAGCCGCCTCAAAGAGGCTACAAATCGTACCGATCCTTGCATCTAAGCTATAAAGGAGTAGCCCATCGAATTATCTACCAGATTCTTTCTAAGGCAAACCCAATTGTTGTAGTTGTTGCTGATAAACGCGAAAACCTTTACAAATGCCTTCAGGAAATGAATTTATAAAGTTGGTGACATTGGGTGTCACATGACTTTGCGAGTTTGAAGAACTGAAAACGCTACATAATGGTTTATCAAATATTTAATTCTCTTTCAAATATGACAAATAGGATAAAAATCATCCGAATTCATGAAGAATGTCACTTCCGCGATCAGACAGTATCCTTATAATAAGATTAATGTAAGGACGAGCTGAAACAACCTAGCACATTGCAATCATCGCAGTACATTCATCCCCCATCAAGCACAACACAGTACATCACTATTCACCATACTGCCTCGTCTTTACCGTTGGGGAAAGCATGGCAATCAATATGTTCTCAACATCGACTGTCATGCTCTGAGCCGCCTCTCAAATGGGCGGCTTTTTAGTAAAGAACGGAAGTGAACATATGATTGCGAATCCTAGCTCACTGGTAACTCTGCAAGCCGAATGGCAGGGTGTGGTTCGGATGCGTGACCGCATGCGGCATCTGGTCATTTCAACTTTTGCTTTTGACACGTTGAGATCACCTGCCTTTGGAAACATTCTCTACAACCTTCCTTTACTGCTTGCATTCGGTGTGTTGAAGCAAGTCCTTCTTCAAGCGAGAGAGGATGGGCGATTCACAAGTTCTCTCCCTCAATTGGAGGCACTTATGGACAGTGCAAAAACTTCCCTGCTGTGGAAGGATTGGTCGTGTTTACGTCAGGACGTGAAGCGCCGAAACGAAGCTGTACATAACGGTAAGTTATTCGGGGATATACAATGTCTGCAAGATATTGCAGATGTTGAGGCTCAACTACTTGCATGAAGAGTAATTACTACTGCCTAACCCTGCCTATTTTGATTAACTTCAAAATCCTGTGTGAACCACGATATTTGAGAAATAGATAATCGGGTGCGAATAGCTCTGGTTTGCCGCGCTTTGCTGTTCACTCTTTAGCTGGGGGTGGTTCGTTCAATACAAGCCAGTACATGCCAAGTTGACGTACAGATTCTGTAAATTGAGTGAAGTCCACTGGTTTGCGTATATAAGAGTTTGCCCCATACTTGTAGCCTTCGATTAAGTCCTGCTGTTCCTTGGATGAAGTAAGGATCACAACAGGCAACAGACGGGTACGTTTATCTGCACGGATGCGCCGCAGCACTTCCAGCCCATCCACTTTCGGTAATTTAATATCCAGTAGGACAAGCTGGGGCATATCTTGGGGGTCACGGTTGGCGTAGGTATTCGCGCAAAAGAGAAAATCCAGTGCCTCTGCTCCATCTCGTGCAACAGAGATCTTATTTCCGATATTATTCTTTTTGAGTGCACGCAGAGTTAAAACCTCGTCATCCGGATTATCTTCCACCAGCAAAATTATTGCATTCTCCATGTTCGTTTCTTGCTCTCTTTCAATAACGTGATTCAAATTAAGGCAAATCAATATTATTCTCTGTGATGTAGGAATATAAATCTATGCTGTCTGACAAGCCAGTGACCTTCATCCCCAATTATTATGACAAACTTAGTCTTATTACTCTTTATTTATTATTTGAACTCGAACCGTGTGAATCCCCCTGTCCAACAGGCTTAATGGAACGTTTTATCAAGAACACTTTATACATTCTGCTCAGAGAAAGTCTAATACCAGAGCTTCTCTGAATTAAGAATTGCCCAAAGCTTATCGTGCTCTCCGAAACGGGCTTTTTTCGCTGAAGTTTATTTTTAAATGTCTTATCGAATGAGGGATGGGCGAAATATATCAATTCCCTTTAGGAACAAGTTCGTCAAACTACAGTTTTGTCACCCCATACATTTTTTGTGCGCGCACTTTAAAAGGATGGATACAATATTGGTGGTTTGACGAACATAGTTGATTGAATGATCGTGACTTGGGAATGTTGCTATGGATTAATAAGCCATACTGTAACATCATCAAAATCAGAAAAACCAGATGAAAACCCATATTTAGAGTTGGTGCTAACATCTTGGAAGATGTTGTATCTAGTACACTTTTGATGGGATTTACCCAATCATTACGGCACAATTGCGTGTCGAGAAACCGTCAGTAACGTGATTGACTTTTTTCTTGAAATCACTATACTAATTTTTAATATGAAGCGATGACCTAGGGACTCCGGCACAACAATAGCGAAATCAACCTAAGGGGGCACTCTTCAGAGCGCCAATTTCTTAAACTTTATAAAATCTACTACCGCCTTCCTCTGCATTCCAAAATCTTGATATTCACCGATCCTTTGCATTAGGTTAGTTTAGAAATTTCACCTTAAAAGGAGCTAAAGAATGAAAACTAAAATTAATCTACTTATTGTTTTGATGCTAGTGTTCGCAGCTTTTGGTCAGCATACAACCGTCTACGCAGGCGGCGCGCAGGTCTTTCGTCTTAAAGGTCCAACCGCTATCGCTCCCTTTATCAGTGCTTCGGGATGTACCTACACCGAGACAGCGGTCATGGCAAGCGTGCCGCGAATTCGGGTTGACCCGGTCCAGCCGAACCATTATCATTTGCTGCCGTCAGCATATTTCAATATGACACTTGCACAGACACACTGCTGTATTCTGCCTATGACGACACTGCTCCGCGGTCAAGCGAGGAGTTTCAGATCTCGAGCACACTCGACTCGGCCACATTAAATACCACGATCAATGTGTTCGATGAAGCATCAAGCACCGCCTTCAATGTAGATGTTGACGTAACCTGGTTGAGCACTGGTCCAGTGATGCGCCAACACGGCAATGAACACTTTCATACCCCAGGTTGTCTCGTCAACGGCCACTATCAAACGACGTCCTGACTCGCTCAAGCTACAGGGACTGTATCCGATGGAGCAACGAATTTCACACCGGAACCTTCTGTCGATGCCGGCCTTGTCTCATTCATAAGTGGCACCGTAGTGATTGGGTGTAGCTAGAAGCGAATCATGAAAGCCATGTTCAAACTGCTTATAGTTTTTGCGCTGGCTCTGACAACTCTCAATCCGTATACGCTATGCGATGGATGAGATAGTAGGACAGAAATAGAACTACCACTTAATTTCTGCAGCTAGCTGAAAATCCTCGGCAGTTCACTTGTTTTGTCCATTTGTCCAAGAGCTCGATACTCTTCGTAGTTTCCAGGCCATTCACTTTCAGAAGACTATAAGAATTCGGCAGGTGGTGATTTGTTTCTATAAAAAGAAAGGAAGTTATGACATGAATAAACTTAGGAAATATCGCCGTTTCATCATCAGTATGATTGGGATCTTGCCGCTGATCCTATCGCTGGGGAGCAGCACGGTAGCATTTGCTGCTACAGCGACATCGGATATCTCTCTCACCCTGGTTGCAGATCAAAGCCACGTAAAAATGGGACAGACGATCACTTATACAGCTACCATGACCAATCTTGGCCCGGACGATGCCTTCTTTGTCGATGTGGGCTTTTCCTTGCCTGATCAACTCAATCTTGTCTCAATGACTTGTGATCGAGGAATCAGCCCAGATACTCCGTTTTGTGAGTATTCAACGCTGGCAACTGGTGAGACCGTTGTCTCAACATTGGTTGCAACGCCTACACCAGGTGCGCTGACTCAGGATAGGAAACTCACCGTAACTGCGAATGTCTTTTTCGAAGTAGATTGCGGGTTTGACCCGAATTGTACATTTGACCCGAATAGTAGTAATAATTCGGTTTCGATTATTACGAAGTTGATTGGAAAGTTGGCACATCCCTGATCCCCAATATTGCAGTGATTTAGCTTTTAGCCAGGCATAACCACAACTTCTATTCAAAACGCTAGCATATAAATAGCACTTGATGGGCATGCTAAATTTGAAAATGGCACGCTAGTCAAGTTCCTTTTGATTTACAAAAAAGAAAGTTTTGAACTGTTGTTATTTAGATGTAAGGAGCAAACTGGTACTGCTAAACTAAAATTCGTCCACGTCATTACAAGAAGGAGTGCAATATGCCAATCATAAATTCAGTTTATAAAGGCAAGAAATTATTTTCGTCGGAATTCTTCTGTCCAAACTGCTTTGTTATTAGACCTTATGACATAAAGCCGATGTCAAAAGACATAACTTTTTATCCAGTTCCTGTTTTGGAATCAAACGAGGCAAATCATGTTATTGAATGCCAAGTTTGCAAAAGCGCCTTTGCCCCTGATATTTTGAAACGCAATATTCAAAGCCTTTTCAAGCTCGTAGGGGCAGCAAAACGTCAGCTCGATCAAGGCATTGGTCCTGGCTACCTCAAGTTACAGCTAATAAGTGATGGGTTGCAAGAAAGTTTTGCAGATCAGCTTTTGACTCTGGCACAGCATTAAATCTTGTAAAAGTCCTATAATCTTTCCACAGTGCCCCCTAATTCAAACCTTTGTGGGAGAGCCAGGTGCAGACAGCCTGGCCATTTTTATTTGGGGTAATTCAATCCTTTCCGCCGATTATGAACAGGCTTGGTAAGGAAGGTTGGGAATTGGTTACCAGAGACGACGATCAAGGTTATTACTTTAAACGGTCTTTGGATGAAAAGGAACAATCTCCAGAGCTACCGAGATCATAGAAAGCCGTCAAAGAATAGATCTAAACTTCTCTAAATCTCTTGAGAAGGAGGTTAGCAGCGAAAACGACCTTTTTACCTATCTCTGGTGATACGAGAGTATAATCTTCACAACCGAGGCCCTAACTTTCGATGCGAGTTTATTGATAAAGGTATTAGATGACAGATTTACATCAAATGAAATGTGTTACCCCTCGTAGAGGCGAGCCAACCTTGAATGAGGGTGAAATTTATATGTTGCATCCACAGGTCCCGGAATGGCAAATCAAGGAAGTGGATGGGGAAAAGCGGTTGGAACGCATCTTCAAATTCAAGAACTTTGCTCAAGCATTGGAGTTTACGAATAAAGTTGGTGCGATCGCTGAGGAGCAAGACCACCATCCATTGATTATTACTGAATGGGGGAAAGTTACTATCCAATGGTGGACGCATAAAATCGGAGGCTTGCACAAAAACGATTTCATCATGGCTGCCAAGGCAGATCAGCTTTATCAGTAGCCTTATGGAGGAAAAATCGACGCCTCGCGATTTTCGCGAAATACTTCGCGCTGGATTCGTTGATCTTGCTTTCCGGGCGATAAATCGAATCGGATACAGTATTTTCGACGAGCCAAATTTGTTTAAGGTCGAAACTGTCCGGCTCAAACTGGAAAGACTTCCCCGGGTGTTTTCAGATTTCCGCCTAGCACAGATCAGTGATATTCACATGGGCGGCTGGATGAACCTTGATCGCTTGCAACATGTTGCTGATTTGGTCATTGCTCAAAAGCCTGATGTATTGCTAATCACAGGGGATTTTCTTTTCGGCCATCGCTTCACAGAAGGTTCAAAGCAGGGGATCAACGATTTGATAAAAGTGTTATCTCCTCTGGCAGCATCCATTCCTTCTTTTGCGGTGCTTGGCAATCATGATTATTGGACAAATCCAGAAGCGGCCCGTGAGATGTTATGTCTATCTGGGATCATGGATTTAACAAATACCGTTTTTACGGTGACGCGCGAAGGAGGAAACTTACACCTATGTGGAGTAGATGATATTCGGCATGGTGATGTGCGCCTAAATGATGTCCTCGCTCAACTAGGGGAGAATAGCGCCGCGATACTATTGGTTCATGAGCCAGATTTTGCGGATACGAGCGCAGCGACAGGAAAATTCGACTTGCAAATTTCTGGTCATACGCATGGTGGGCAAATCGTCATTCCTTTGTATGGACCTCCAATTCTGCCTCTTTCGGGGCGAAAGTATCCCAGTGGACTATATAAAGTTGGGAATATGTTTCAATACACAAACCGTGGAGTGGGGATGGATAGACTAGCAATTCGATTTAATTGTCCACCTGAAATTACCATTTTTATTTTGGAGAGTATGTATTCAGAAGTTTCTGCTCTCCCAAAGGGCGGGAAGAGCCTGATAAATTCCAATCTTCAATAAACCCAGATTTTTTGCCAGCCAAACGGGGATATTGGCTTTAGAAATTGGAATTGGAATCACTGGATTGAAATCTGTCATATGCTCATCAATTTGATACTTGTATCGCTTCGTTTTCTGGACCGTTGGAGCTGATTCCAGAAATCCCCTAAGCGTTTCCTTCTCTGACGCATTCAACCACTGCGGTAAATCAGATGTGGCTTTGAATCCTGATATGGCTCCCAGATTCTGTAGAAGTTGTTTTTCGTTAGGCTTGAGTGCATTATATCTTGAGCGAAAGAAAATTACATCTGGATCGACGTTCACAAGCGGACTTAGCCATAAGCGATGTAGACTTGTCCGAATAGCATTTTGTGTGGATGTGTCATTGGGATTGTTCAGCCAAACGGTCAACGGCCTGTTTAGCCAAAAGGGAGCGACATCAGGACCTACACGAATCCCGTCGCATAAGCCAAGGGATGGGATGATCGGCGCGCCACATGCGAGAATATATGCGTTTCCTGCAGCTTCGTGGATAACTTGTAACGCGTTTCGGTAAGCAATCTCACGTGGAATATCTTTGTGTCGTTTGCCAATCAATGCGCCGATGTAAAGAAAGTCAAGTTTGAGATATTCATATCCCCAAGAGCGCATTTTTCGAATGAGCTTATCCAGCCATTCCAATACTTCGGGATGACTCGAATCTAGGCCATAGGGATTTCCGCTCCTAGTGATTCCTGCATGAATGGGAACTCCCTTTTCATCACGCAAAAGCCAATCGGGATGATCTTTTGCCAGTTGAGAATTCGCCGAAACCATGAACGGTGCAAGCCAAATGCCAGAAGTTCTGTTTGTGACAGAAATTTTATCTGCCAATACTTTCATGCCTGAGGGAAATTTTTTGTTGGCTTCCCAATCTCCATATGCAAGTTGCCAGCCATCGTCGAGCTGGAAAATGTCAAATGGCATATCGTCAAAATCTTGGAGCACTTTCAGGATAACGCGTTCGGTAATCCACCCAAATAGACTATACCAGGAACACCACACGCGCGGCGCTTTCTCAAATCTCCCTTTGCCAAATTTCTTTTCAAGTAGTTCTACATATTTTGAAAAGACTTCATCTTCCTTGCCGCGTGCGACAAACCACGTATAGGACAAATAGCCAATATTTCCTACGGATTCATAAAAACCTTTGAGAGTTAAGCCGTCTAGTTCGACTCGTCCGCCTAAATCAAGAGCGCCCAATAAAAGAATATCGTCCTCGCTGAGTTCCACTGCCCCGACCCACGCGCTCACGTGATTTTTGGCAAGCGCGTAAGCAGGATCTTCATCCTTTGCGCGGAATTCGGGTGCGCGAACGGGAAGGGGTGGTTCCCTCGGGTCAAGCCAAGTCGTCAGCGTCCAGGATTGCCATCCGTGGCGGAAAAAGCTTTTCTGAGACTGAGGCAAGCTCAGGCTTAGAGAAGAAGTGCTGATGACTTGTGAGGCAAATGCTGGGGGAAGGGAGTCCAGTGTAAGATATGATGTAGACATGACGTCATTATCTCGCGTCTGTTGTTGACGGTCAAATTGAATTGTGGCATAATCACAAAAGAATATTATCCCGAATATGGGAAAGGCAGTGAAGAGAACGAGTAAATCGGTGTAGTTGTCAGCGAACCTGCGGAATGTGGTGTGAGCAGGTCAACAAAACGATTGAAAATCATCTCGGAGCCGCGAACTGAACATCTTTAGATTAGTAAGCAAGCCGAAGTTGTTCTTCGTTATCAGAACAGGACGATGGTTGTCGTCCAATGAGTGTCCCGCTTTTAGCGAGAAATCAGAGTGGTACCGCGAGAATTTTCTCGTCTCTGTTGAGACGAGATTTTTGTTTTTGGAGGCATGAATGTTCAAACCTGTATCATCGAAGCTCAACGTCACTTCGATGGAAGAAGGTGTGCTGAAGTTTTGGAAGCAAACCAGTATCTTCAAGAAGACCGTTGAGCAACGCCAGGGCGCACCCGAATATGTTTTTTACGAGGGACCGCCAACCGCGAATGGAAAGCCTGGTGTGCACCATGTCTTGGCGCGCGCATTCAAAGATATGTTCCCGCGTTATAAGATCATGCGTGGCTATCATGTCTCACGCCGCGGCGGGTGGGATACACATGGTTTGCCCGTTGAGATCGAGGTTGAAAAGCAACTCGGTTTCAACAGCAAACATCAAATCGAAGAATATGGCATCGATAAATTCAACGAACTTTGTAGAAAGTCCGTATTCACCTATATTCAAGATTGGGAACGACTGACCGATCGCATCGCATTTTGGGTCGATCTCGAAGATGCGTATGTGACCTATACCAATGACTACATCGAGTCGGTCTGGTGGATCTTGAAAAATTTCTGGGATAAGGATCTACTCTATAAGGGCTACAAAGTTGTGCCGTATTGCCCACGTTGTGGCACGCCTCTTTCGGACCATGAGGTTGCGCTCGGCTATGAAGAAGCGACTGACCCTTCGGTGTTTGTCCGTATGCCGCTGGTAGATCAGCCCGAGGTTTCGCTGCTGGTATGGACGACGACGCCGTGGACGTTGCCTGGCAATGTTGCTGTTGCCGCACACCCTGATGTAGATTATGTCATAGTGCAACGTAATAATAACGGCACCCAGGAAAAATTGATCCTTGCTAAGTCATTGGTTGAAAAAGTCTTTGGGGATGAGGAAGTGAAAGTCCTTGAGACGTTAAAAGGCAAGAAATTAAAAGGTGTGAAATATCATCCACTCTTCACTTTTCTACCGCCTGATAAACCCGCTCATTTTGTTGTGCTTGGCGATTTTGTCACTACAGAAGATGGTACCGGGCTTGTCCACATGGCTCCCGCGTTCGGCGCAGAAGATATGGATATGGCAAAAGAGCACAATTTGCCTGTGCTCATGACTGTTCTGCCCGATGGGACATTCATCCCTGAAGTGACGCCATGGCGCGGACAATTTGTCAAAGATGCTGATCCATTCATCATCGAAGATTTAGACGCGCGCGGTTTGTTATTCAAATCTGAAGCATACACCCATACCTATCCGTTCTGTTGGCGATGTCATACACCGCTTCTGTATTACGCACGCGAGTCATGGTATATCCGCACGAGTGCGTCTCGTGATCGTCTGGTTGACTTGAACAACACAATCAATTGGGTTCCTGAGCATGTGAGAGAAGGTCGCTTCGGGAACTGGCTAGCAAACAACATAGACTGGGCATTGAGCCGCGAGCGTTACTGGGGTACACCGCTTCCAATCTGGGAATGTGCGTCTTGCAAGCATCGTGAAGGCGTTGGCTCTGTCCAAGAACTTTCTGAAAAAGCCAGACGGGATCTGAGCGAATTGGATTTACATCGGCCGTACGTCGATGAAGTTCATTGGGATTGTCCCGATTGTGGCGGCATGCAGAGCATGACGCGTGTGCCTGACCTGATCGATGTGTGGTTTGACTCTGGTTCCATGCCCGTCGCGCAATGGCACTATCCGTTTGAGAATAAAGAGAAATTCGAATCGCAATTCCCTGCGGATTACATCTGTGAAGCTGTCGATCAAACGCGTGGTTGGTTCTATTCGCTTCACGCCATCAGTACATTGCTTTTCAATGAAGTCTCTTATAAGAATGTGATTTGCCTTGGCTTGATCCTTGATGGGGAAGGGCAGAAGATGTCCAAGAGCAAAGGTAATATCATCGCGCCTTGGGATGTATTGAACGCGCATGGCGCAGATGCTTTCCGCTGGTATCTTTACACGGCGACTCCGCCAGGAAACGAGCGTCGCTTCTCTTCGGAGTTGGTGGGCGAGGTCATACGCAGTTTCACGCTCACGTTGTGGAACGTCTATTCGTTCTTCGTGACGTATGCGAATCTCGATAAACCCACCGTCACTACTCTGCCTATAGCCACCGGTGATCTGGATCGTTGGCTGTTATCTGAATTGAATGTGCTTGTCCGTGACGTGACGGAAGCCTATGAGAACTATGATGTGCCGAACGCGACGCGTCCGATCGAAGGATTCGTGGAGAAGCTATCCACATGGTATTTGCGACGCTCGCGCCGTCGTTTCTGGAAGTCCGAATCGGATTCCGATAAACAGGCTGCCTACTCAACCCTTTATACGGCTCTTGTTACTCTCT
>WNFX01001541.1_pt1 | contig 23676 bp, 26 predicted proteins | sample 5400111 | NCBI WGS metagenome assembly WNFX01 (sample SAMN13153363, study PRJNA577476) | soil metagenome | isolation source: 40 cm soil or saprolite under grassland replicate 1 | place: USA:California | collected 2016-06-15
GCGCCTCCGGCCGCATAACGATGCCCTTGCCGTCAAAGGTCAGCGCCAGCACGTGGTCATCGGGCGCGGGATCAGGCCTGCGCCCGGCGTAAAACGCGTCGATGTCTGCGGCTGCACGCCTCGCCAGCTCCTCCACCTGCCGTTTCCCGGCCTGCACCCCGCTCGCGCGGGTGATCGCGGCGGCCGCATCCGCGAACGAGCCCCGGGCGGACTCGGCCGCCGCCAGCTTGCGCAGCCCATGGGACTGCTTCTCCTCCGGCAGGTTCAGCGCCGCATCGGCTGGGTGCACGTTGGGGACACCCGGCGCCCGGTACGCCATCCGGGTCACCGTCACCTGCCCGAGCACCGTAGCCAGCGGCCGGGTGCGGCCCTTCTCCGCGCGCGTGCGCGGAATGCCGTCCGCGCCTGCCACGTCACCGCGGCGCTGCTCGCACAGCGCCCGCAGATCTAGCTGGCCCTGGAACATCCGCCTCAGCAGCTCCCGTCCCCGCGCCCCCAGCTGGTCCTCCAGCTCGGCGTGCGTCAGCGCCGACGCCTCCGTACTGGCCAGCCACTGCTCCGTCTCCTCATAGCAGGCCCTAGCCGGCGCGAACACCTCCGCCGTCTCCTGCGCGTACTCTGACATCGGGCTCCTTCTTCTCCGTTCCGGTCGTGAGACAACCAGGAACGTAACAGGAAGGAGCCTCCTCAGTACGGACTGCCACAAGAAAACCAGGCATCATAAGACAAAGCCCACTAAAGGAGTCAGGACAAGCTCACTCCAGTGGAGCCGCACCCATCTTCGCTGGCGAGGGCGTGACGACGGCCAGAATCCCGCCGCGGACCCCGAGGGCGAATTGTTACGCCGAGAGGTGGATACGCACTGCACGAGCCGAGTGCACCGACCGGATGCTCATCTACGGTGAACAGCACCTGCGGGCTGTCCTCGGCGAGTACGTCGGCCATTACAACGAGCACCGCCCGCACCAGTCCCGCCAGCAACGGCCGCCCGGCCGAGACGACCAAGCCGGCGTTCCGCGGGACTTGCCGGTTCAGCGCCGGAAGGTGCTGGGTGGCCTGGTCAACGAGTACTTCCAAGCGGCGTAGCTGATCCCGTGAATCACCAGGTCAGACACCGTGCGACGAGTTATGAAGCGGTACAGGGTTGACGCTTGGCATAACTCGAGCAGCAGCTGCTCCATCTGGGCAACGGATAGCCCGCGGGCGACGAGGGCATCGGCCATTTCCACGCCTATGTAGCCAGCGCTGACGATGACCGTGCTGGCAGTTCCAGCCCGATTTCGCCCAGACAAGCTGGGCCGCGATGCTAGCGCCGATCACCACCACAGCCAGGAATGCGCTGCCAGGAACCCGGCGAGCGGCCGTCCCCGACACGACGTCATTCATCAGCAGATCCGTCCGGTGCCGGGGCGTCCCGGCGTGCGGTCGGCTTGACGGCCTGAATGATCGCCGAATGCATGCCGTCAGCGACGGCGTGAGTCGGCGTGATCTCAATGCCGGCGAACCCGGCCCTTGTCAGCCCGGCCCTGTACTGAGCGAAGGATAGCGCCCCAGCGATGCAGCCGACGTGATCTCCGCGCTCCGCGCGCTCAGCCGCGGTGAGGTAATCCTCCGCCACCACGTCAGTGACGCCGAGCCTGCCGCCCGGGCGCAGAATCCGGAATATCTCGGCGAACACGACATCCTTGTCCGCGGCGAGGTTGATCACGCAGTTGGAGATCACCACGTCCACGTGACCGGAGGGTAGGGGAATGGCCTCGATGTGCCCTTTGAGGAACTCGACGTTGCCCGCCCCGGCAGTAAGCGCGTTGGCCCGCGCGAGATCGAGCATCTCATCGGTCATGTCCAGCCCGAATGCCTTGCCAGCCGGACCAACCCGCCGGGCAGACAGCAGGACGTCGATCCCGCCACCCGAGCCGAGATCAAGTACAGTCTCACCCGTCCGTAGCTGCGCCACCGCTAGGGGGGTGCCGCAGCCCAGACTCGCAGCCACCGCCGCGCTGGGGAGCCCGTGCCGCTCGATCGCCGGATACAGCTCACTGCCGAATCCGGCCTGATGGGTGAGTCCAGACGCCTCGCCACAGCCGGCCGCCTGGTAGGAGCCGGTCTCGCCCTGAGCGACCGCGGTCGCGGCATCCGCGTATCGGGCCCTGACCTGCTCGCGCAGGGCATCGCTCTCGCGTGCCTCAGCCATCTCCGCCGCCATCCTTCATCGATGAACATCGATATAATGAGTCAAAGCTTGCCAGGCAACATAGGCGGCGTCAAGATAGACTCATGTCGATGCAGCCTGAACGGCCGACGTTGCGGTTCGTACCAGCAGCGCAATCGCGGGCGGTCATCGATACCTGCTTCACACCCCTGGTCCGCGAGCCCATCGGAGAAGCGGCGGCTGTCCGCCTAGCGCAGGTATTCAAGGCATTCGCAGACCCGGTCAGGCTCCGGCTGGTCTCTCTGATCGCGGCGCACCAGAGCGGCGAAGTGTGCGTCTGCGACTTGACCGCAGCCTTCGACCTCACCCAGCCCACGATCAGCTACCATCTCAAAATCCTGCGGCAGGCCGGGATAGTCGACTGCGAGCGCCGCGGGAGCTGGATCTATCATCGGATCGTCCCGTCCGCGCTTGAGCGCATGGCCTCCTTGTTATCTGTATCAGTCGGCCAGCCATCCGACCAGTGACGCCAATTCGACCACGCGCACCAAGTTCGGACTCGCCATCGCCGGCCGCGGAGCCCGAGGGGCTCACCCTGAGCCCGAGGGGCTCACCCTGCAGACGGACGGTCAGCTGGCGGCTGCGGTCAAGTCTGGCGGAGTCGAGACGGTAAGCAGATCGGCCATCAGGTTGAACCTGTCGGGCACGAGCCGATAGTAGATCCAGGTGGCGCGGCGCTCTGACTCAATCAGCCCAGCCTCGCGCAGCACTCGCAGGTGATGAGAAATCGTCGGTTGCTTCAAGTTGAACGCCGCGGCCAGCTCGCAAACGCAGACCTCACCGCCTTCGCTCGCGCCGATCAGGGAGATCAGGCGCAGGCGCACCGGGTCAGCGAGTGCCTTGAGGATGTGGGATAGCTCAACCGCGCTGTCTTCGCCAAGCGGCGTCTGGACCAGCGGCACGCAGCATGCGGCTCGCGTGATCACCTGGAATCCCTCTTCGACATGTGTCTATGTTGACAAAGGTTAACACGATGGGCAAGCGCGGACCCGACCGGCCAGCAGCAGATTAAGGCGATTAGCCCGATTCGTCCGATTCATCACATCACGTCGACGTCACGTCACATCACGTCACGTCACGTCTGCTACGACCGAGAAGCCGGGTATTGGTTTGGATGGTGAGATATTTTCGAATGTGACAGATTTACAAAAAAACTTCGCGTCTCCACCTAGCGAGCTATTGCGATCAAGAGATTGATTCGTTAGGCACTACACGTAGCTATCGCTACAGACGGACTCGCTTGGGCCACGTTCCTCGCAGGCAGCAGAGAACGGCCGGGCGGTCCGGGACTCCAGACGTCGGAAGGATCTCGCGTTATGCGAAGGGACGATCGGTGATCGCGGACGGGACGCGCATTCTTTTATTGTCCGGGCACGAGCTGAGCCGGTACGGGCTGCGGGCGGCATTAGAGTCGCAGCCCGACCTCGCGGTCGTGGCGGAAGCCGGGACCTGCCGTGAGGCGATGGATCTCGTGGCAGTGCGCTTGCCTGAGGTCGTAGTTCTGGACACCGTCCATCCTTGCCGCCAGGCGCGCCGCGTTACCCGGACCCTGGTCGGGCTGCGGAGCGAGCTGGCGGTCCTGATCGTCGCGAATCAATTGTGCTGCTGCACCCACCGGGTCCTCACGGCGGGTGCGCGTGGAGTGATCCTCAAGCACGTGGGCCCGCTGGAGCTGGCCGGTGCAGTCCGCAGCGTCGCCTCTGGATACGTGTTGATGCCGGCCGGGATGGTCGGTCAACTGGGCAAGTCCCGGTGTTCGCCCGCATCCTCGTGCAACCCCAGCAAGCTGGCTCTGCTTTCCGCCCGCGAGCTTGAGGTGCTGCGGTGGATGGTCGCGGGCGCAAGAAACGTCGAGATCGCCATGCGGCTGCAGCTGAGCGAGGGGACCGTGAAGTCCCATGTGCAACACGTGCTGGGCAAATTGAGCCTGCCCGACAGGGTCCATGCGGTCATCTATGCCTACGAGGCCGGGTTCGCCGGACACGATGGCGAGCGTGCCGCCGGCCGCGAACGCGACGACGACCTGCGAGCGCCTGTGCGCCGGCTTCCCGTCGCTTCGGCCGACCGAGCGGCCTTGCGATCGGCTCCCTGACCCGCACCACAGTAGGTCGTGGGTCGTAGGCCGCGCGACAGAGGTATTACCCGAATTTCCTCCGTACGGCAGTGGTGCCCGGCTGTCGCAGATACATATGTTCGGGCTGCGGCCGTCGGCCGGCGAAGCCCTGAGGAGATACCGTGATCCCAGCCATCTTGTTACTCCTGGTAGTTCTAGCCGCAGCCAACGGCGCCAACGATGTGTCCAAGGGGGTCGCGACTCTAGCGGGCGCCGGAGTGACCAGGTACCGAACCGCCATCGTGTGGGGCGCGGCCGCCACGCTGGCGGGCGGGCTCCTGTCGATCACCACCGGGCATGCGATGGGCAAGTTGTTCTCGTCGGGCATTATCGGCGGCAATCCGACGAGGGCCTTCGCATTGGCTGTGCTGGTCGGAACGACCGCCTGGGTCACGCTGGCCAGCATCGTCAGACTTCCTGTCTCGACCACCCACGCCCTGGTCGGCTCGCTCATCGGCACCGGACTGTTATTCGCCTCCGACGAGGTGCACTGGCACGGCCTGGTTGTGAAGGTGGCTGTGCCGCTGCTGGCCAGTATCGCGCTGGCCTACGGGGCTTCCCTGCTGATCAGCATCGTCGTGCAGTCGCGGAGCCGCCGGGCCCGCCGTCGGCCGGCCGACTCGGCTGATCCGGAATCGAGCGGAGGAACGGCGGCTAGGTCGGAGATCGGTACTGACATGACCGCCACGGCCCTGCTGACCAGGACGGAGACTGAGCAGCAAACCAAGACCAGCACCGACCGCGGACAACGTGCCGTCACGGCCGTGCACTGGCTGTCCGCTGGTGCGGCGAGCGCGGCCCGCGGCCTCAACGACACTCCGAAGATCGCCGCGGTCGGCGCTTTCGCGCTTGTCCCGGCCGGCCTGACGCTAAGCGAGGTTGCGCTGATCGTGGCGTTGGCCATGTGCCTCGGGTCGCTGCTTGGCATCCGAGTCGCCCGAACCCTCGGCGAGCGGGTGGTAAAGATGAGCCACACCGATGGCCTTCGAGCCAACCTGGTCACCGCCGCGTTGGTGGGCGCAGGAGCCACGCTCGGCTGGCCGATGTCGACCACGCATGTTTCGACCGGCTCAATCGCCGGCACTGCGGGAAGACAGTTCGATCGGCTCAACCGGAAGGTACTCAGGGACTTCGTGATCGCCTGGACGATCACGCCGATCTTCGCCGCGCTCGTCGCGGCCCTCGTCTACGTCATCGTCCGCTGACAGCCGGAAGGGTCCGCCATGACCGAGACCGCGAAGATCGCAGTCGACCCGAGACTCAGCCTCGACGCTCTGGAAGTCCAGGCGATCAAGGACATCGACGCCGTGGTGGAGGTTCCTGGCTCGAAGAGCTACACCAACCGGCACATCGTCATCGCCGCGCTCGCCCCAGAAGCCAGCACCCTGCACAACGCGCTGCTCTCCGAGGACACGCTGTTGATCGCGGATGCCGTGCAGTCTCTCGGGCACGTCATCGTCGACCTCGACCGCGCCGCGAACCGGATCAGGGTCATTCCGACCGGCAGGCCAATGCGGGCGCCGGGCGGCGAGGTCTACATGGGCAATGCCGGCACTGGACTCCGGATATTCATCACCATGGCCGCACTCGCCGAAGGCCGAACCGTCATCACGGGCAAGGCCCGCATGCAAGAACGCCCGATGGGCGACCTGCTGGAGGCCCTGGGCCCGCTGGGCGTCCGGGCCCGTGCTCTCCGCGATAATGGCTCACCGCCCATCGAGGTCACCGGGGCGAGCCTGGACGGCGGGGCGACTCGAATCCGAGGCACCGTCAGCAGCCAGTTCACCACCAGCCTGCTGCTCAACGCCCCGCATGCCCGCCGGGACGTCGAGATAGACGTCGTAGACGACATGCTGTCCAAGCCGTACATCGATATGACCATCGCGGCCATGGCACGTACCGGAATAGATGTGGAACGCCGCGGTTACGAATGGTTCCGGGTACCCGCAAGCCGCCGGTATGCCGGTGGTGACCTCGTCATGGAGCCCGACGCGTCTGGCATGTCCTACTTCCTGGCCGCCGCTGCCATCCTCGGAGGCCAGGTCTGTATCCGCGGCATCGGCGGCGGATCGGTCCAGGGTGACATCGGCCTCATCGGCGCACTGGTCGAGATGGGCTGCCAGGCCGTCACTTACAACGACAGGATCGTCTTGGATGGCGGTTCGCTGCATGGCATCGAGATCGACATGGCGAACATGCCTGACGTCGTCCCGACGCTGGCTGTCGTCGCCGCCTACGCGCACGGCCGTACCCATATCACCGGCATCGGCAACCTGCGCCTGAAGGAGTGCGATCGGATCGAGGCGGTCAGTGTGGAGTTGGCGAAGATGGGCGTCACCGTCCGTGCTACCGCCGACACGATGACGATCGAAGGCGGCGCCGAACCGCATGGCGCGACCATCGACACCTACGATGACCATCGCATCGCGATGAGCTTCGCCATCGCCGGGCTGCGTAGCGCCGGCGTGGTCATCCGCAACCCTGGTTGCGTGGCCAAGTCATTCCCAGCGTTCTGGAGCAAGCTCGACGCCCTCCAGCCGACGGGATCGCGCCCGTGAGCAGAGGGATCCTGCTCATTGTCGATGGCTGGGGATACGCCCCGCCAGGGCCAGGAAATGCGATCGCCGCCGCGCACACGCCGGTACTCGACGACTTGTCCGTGCGGTGCCCGGTGCCGCTGCTGGCCGCCTCGGGTCGCGCGGTCGGCCTTCCCGATGGCGTCGTCGGCAATTCCGAGATCGGTCATCTGGTCATAGGCGCAGGTCGGCCGCTTGACTATGACAGCCTGCTGGTTTGGCGGGAAGCCGACAGCGGCCGGCTGCGCGCCCATCGCGTGCTGGTCGGGACCTGTGAACGGCTACGACGATCCGGCGGCGCCTTGCACCTGGTCGGGCTGGCCTCCGACGGACGCATCCATTCCGACATCGCGCATCTCGGCGAGCTGCTGTACGGCGCCGCCAACGCCGGCCTGAGCCGGATACTCGTCCACGCGATCACGGACGGCCGCGATGTCGCAAATGGCACCGCTGGTGCCTACCTGGGGCAGCTGCAGCGGATGCTCGGCGCCGTCGGCGTGGGCCGGATCGCTAGCGTTGTCGGCCGCAACTACGCGATGGACAAGAGCGGCCAGCAGAGCCTGACCAACGCGGCCTGCGAGCTGATCCTGGATGGTGCGGCCGAACAGCGGACCGACGATGCGGTCTCGGCAGCATCAGGACACGCCATCACGGACGACGGATGGCTGCCTCCCGTTGTTGTGGACGGACCCGACTGGTCGCCTGGCCCGATCCGCGACGGCGATGCCGTTCTGTTCGCGAACTTCCGCTCCGACCGGACCGCCCCGCTCGCCGACATGATGGCCGACCGGTTGAACGAGACCAATCGACAGCGGGTCGAGCTGCTCAGCCTCACCGTGTACGACACGAAACGGCCGATCCAGGCGCTCGTCCCTCGCGCCGATGCCGCTGGCGGTCTTGCCGACGCCCTTGACGCGGCGGGCATCCGCTCGGCGCGCATCGCTGAACGGGAGAAGTTCGAGCATGTCACGTTCTTCATCAACGGAAGGGACCCGACCAGGCGCCCGCTCGAAGAGCATCTGTGCGTACCTGGCGGACCAGAAGGCGACTACACGCTCGCACCGGCGATGAATGTCATCGAGGTCGCGCACAGTGTCATCGAAGCATCGCGGCGCCCTGAGATCGGCTTGACCGTCGCGAACCTCGCCAACATGGACGTGGTCGGCCACACCGGGCAGTACAAGGCCACGGTGACTGCCGCGGAAGCGGTCGATACCGCCATCGGACGTGTCGCCGATGCGGCCCGGCAGCTGGGCCGCTGGCTGGTGATTGTTGGCGACCACGGCAACGCAGAGCAGATGATCAAGATCGACGCGGACGGGGCCGAGCGGCCGTACGGGGGGCACACCACCAGCACCGTTCCAGCCATCCTCGTTTCCGTCGGCGACCGGGCGCCGACGCCGCGGGCGCAGGGAACGCTAGCCGACATCGCTCCTACCGTCCTGGCCCTGTTGGATGTTCCGGCGAGTCCGGCCATGACGGGAAGGCCGCTGATATGAGCGGCGACGCGGATCCGCGGGCAGGTAGAAGGCGTGGATCGCCGACCGTCGCCTCGCGCAATCTGATCGACGCGCTCGGGCTCGCCCTGCTCGGTACTGGCGACGACGGGTCGTCGTCCTACGGCCCTACTCCCGCCGTGCTTGGCAACCAGCATTTTGCTCGTGCCTTCCTGCCGGGCGCAGCCGTGCACGTCATAGATTGCGGGGCGGGGCTCTGGACTGTGCTGCGCCGGAGCGCCGACGGCTCGTCGCAGGTGCTGTGCGCGCACAACGTCACCGACCTGACCCGGACCTTCAGGCCCGCCAGCCGCTTTGAGCCTTGCCTGTCCGAGCAGAGCCCGCCGCTGTTCCTCGGTGGGCAGACCAGCACGGCCGGAGACTCCGCGGGCCTGATCTGCCAGCTCGCTCCGCACACATTCGTCTGGCTTGGGCACTTCGAGGACGGCGAGCGTGCCGTCTCCCGCACCGGCACCTGTAAGGAATTCTGATGCGAAGCGACCGCGCGCCTCTCGTAGTCCTCGTCGGAGACCGCGATGAGTCTATGGAGGCACATAACCGGATTGAACAGGCATTGCCGGCGCTCGGTGCGGAGTTCCGCTGGCAGCCAACCGACACCGTCACCGGGCCCGCCGAAGTGGCCGATGCCGACGGACTGTGGGTCGTGCCCGGCTCGCCTTACCGGTCCATGGCCGGGGCACTGACCGCGATCCGTCACGCCCGCGAATCCGCGCTGCCCTACCTGGGGACCTGCGGCGGGTTCCAGCACGCGCTGATCGAATGGGCGCGCGATGTCCTCGGACTGGCCGAGGCCGAGGACGTCCAGTCCGCCCCGCGGGCCACATTCCAGCTGATCACGCCGTTAGCGTGCTCGCTGCGTGGCGAGCGACGCCCGCTGCGCCTGGTACCAGGCAGCGCTCTTGCGGTGATTTACGGTCGGCTGGACAGCCAAGAGGTATATCACTGTTGTTACGGACTGAATCCGGACTTCGCCGGCCTGTTCACCTCCGGTGCGCTGCGCATTACCGCTCACGACGACGAGGGCGCCCCAAGAGCGGTCGAACTGGCCGGGCATCCGTTTTTCATCGGGACGCTCTATCAACCGGAGCTGTCCTCCGACCGGTACCAACAGCATCTGCTTATCCACGCCTTCGTGCGGGCTGTACAGCTCCGGTGTCAGAAGGCGCCTCGGGAACTCGGGGCCGGCTATCAAGCCGCCGCAGGGTGGCCGCAGTCCGCATGATCGACGGCCGTATATATTGACGATCATCAACGTAATCTCCTAGGCTGAGGAAAGCCCACCCGACCGAGAGGAGCGCGCCCATGGCAGAGACCACCGGGACCAGAGGTGGATTCGCTACCGATCCCGAGCTCGTCAGCGGCCTGCCGGATGCGGGCTGCTGCGGAAGCACGGCCGAGACGGCAGACACTGCTCAGAGCACTGGCTGCTGTGGCGAACCGGCATCGATCGCCGAGCCCGCCGGCGCCTCGGAGCCGGCGTCCGGCAGCTGCTGCGGAGAGCCCCGCGAGGCCGCCGTGCCGTCAGCTTCCCGGTCCTGTTGCAGCTGATCCCGCCGGCCGTGAGCCGTTTGATGATGCTGAGACTTTGATGATGCTGAGACTGAGCCGGTGACCGGCAACGAGCACGGGATCGCCGCGCTGTGGGGTCCGGAGCTTGCCCGCAGCCTGGCCGACTCGTTCGATGCAGGTCGCGCGCGGGCGCTGGTCGCCGAACTCGCCGGGGAACGCTTCTTCGGACGACCGACAGGAAGCCCAGGCGGTGCCATGGCGGCGGCTCATCTGGTCACGACCTTCGCCAGCCTCGGCCTGGCGGTATCAACTCAGCGGTTCGACGCGGTGGACGTCCCTTCGTTCACAGCTACTCCGGTCCTGCACGTAGCCTGGCCTGGGGAAACGAAGACCTTCGAGCACCGGATCGACTTCGCGGAACACCCAAGGTCGGCGCTCGCCCCGCAGGTACTTACCGGCCGTGCCGCCGCCAGCCGGGACGCGGATGCCACCGGCAGCTGGATCATCTTAGACGCAGTCCCCCAGCACAATGGTCTCGCCCGGCTGGCCCACGACGTGGCCGAGCACGGGGCCATTGGCCTGCTGACCCCGCAGATCCCTGACGCTGACGGGTTTCTCGCCAAGCGACTGCTTGGCGGTCCGATCGTCGAACTCCCGATTGTCGCGGTACGCCAGGACCTGCTCAGGTCACTGGACGGCGCCGTGGTGACCGCCAATGCCCCGGTAGCCAGAACGACAGTTGCCGGAGTGAACGTGCTCGCCGAGATCCCGGGCAGCGATCCGGCGCTCGCCGACGAGCCCGTTCTGCTGACTGCGCATTTCGACGGCGTGGGCGCCGACCCGGGCAGGCACTTTCCCGCTGCCGGGGATAACGCCAGCGGCGTGGCCGTGCTCGCCGAGATCGCCCGCGTGCTCAGCGGCAGTGACTGGCAATGTGCGCGGCCTATCCGATTCGCGGTCCTCGACGCCGAGGAGGTCGGTGCCCAGGGGTCACGCGCTCATGCGAAGGGTCTCCTCGCCGAGGGAATTCGTCCCCTCGTGCTCAACGTCGACATGGCCGGCCGTCACCATGGCGCTGTCTCCGCCGAGCTTGGCGCCGGTAGCGACGCGTTGCGGGAAGCGCTCGATCACGCTGGCCGGCTGCTCGGCATCACGCTGATCGCCGCCACGGTCGCGTCCGACAACCGCAGCTATGCGGCGGCCGGATTTCCCGCGGTCGGCCTCGGCCTTGGCGCGGCGCACTACCACTCACCGCGCGACGCCGCCGAACACGTCGAACCGGAGGCACTTGGCCACGCCGGGCAACTGCTGCTGGTGGCGCTGACCCGGCTGGCGTCGAGCCGCGTGGCGCGACCGCAAGGAGGGAATTAGGCGATGAATGATACGCAGGGCGCCGGGCACGTCGCGTGGTCGGCAGGCTTGGACGGCCCCTGCTGCATAGAGTTTCCGCCGCGCCAGTGCGAGATCCTTGCGCTGCTCGCGGACGGGCTGGCCGACAAGGAGATAGCGGCCAGGCTCGGCCTGTCCACCCGCACGATCCGCACGCACCTCGAACGGCTCTACAGCCGATACGGGATCCACTCCCGCTCGGCCGCCGTGGCGCTGTGGTTCCGTGGCGGCGAGCCCACCCCGCAGTGTCGGTAATACTGCCGAATTGGCCGTCAACCATCATCCGCCTACCGTTGATCTGGGCCCTTGATCTCTGCTCGCATGGCGCCCTCCATCGGCTCCGGATTCCCTGAAAGGCAGCATCGTGGCAACCATCGCTCCTTCTTCCAACGGCCGACTCATCGACCTCGCGCCTGAGCTCCTTGATAGCTATAGGTCGTTCTTCAGCGCGGTCTTCGACGGGGGCACCCTTGACCCTCGGGCTAGGGCCGCAGCAGCGCTAGCGGCCGCGGTTGCGCTGAACCGGCCGGAGGTCGTGCGGTCCTTCCTCGCTGCCGCAAAGCAGGTCGGGCTGACCAACGAGGACATCGGGCACGTCGGGGCGATCGTCGATGTGGTCAGGATCGAGACCCATCAGCGCTCAGCCACCGCGACGACGGAGCACAACCACCAGCCGAAGGCGAGCAAGTCCTGCTGCTGACCAGCCCCACGCCCGACGTCGTCCCTTTTTCGCTGAGCGGAGCACACCGTGGCAGTGCCGAACGGCGCATCGTCCGCGGGCCCGACTGTGCTCCTGCTCGGCGGGCGAGGCTTGCATGAGTTCGCTGTGCTCCGCGAACTGGGCTGCCGCATCGTGTACCTGGACACTGAAGTCCCGCTCCGGTGCATTCCATGGGTGGACCTGCCGATCGACGTGGACATGCACGATCGGGACCGGGTCAGATCGGTCGCCAAGCAGATTCACGCCGAGCAGCCGGTGGCTGCCATCCTCACCCACACTGAGCCGCACCTGTCCCTGATGGCCTATCTCGCCGAGGAACTCGGCCTTGCGGATCGCGGACTGGGCAGCGCCGCTGCCGGCAACTGCCGCGACAAATGGCGCACCCGCAGCGTCCTGGATGCGGCGGGCATTCCCAGCCCGCGGGCCGGCATGGCGCCTACCGTCGCGGGCGCCGAAGAACTGGCATCGGGGCTGGGCTTTCCGGTCATCATCAAGCCGCGCGGCGGCGCGGGGGGGTGCAACGTCCGGCTCTGCGACGACCTCGGGCAGGTGCGGCAGGCCGCGTCTGCCATCCTGACCGAAGAGCCCGGCCCGCTCAGCCTGCCCGGACTCGTGGTAGAGGAATTCGTGCCTGGACCCGAGTACGCGGTCCAGACCTTGACCTGCGGTGGCGTTACCACTGTGCTGACTGTCTTCGCCCAACGGGTCACCGAGCCGCCGATATTCGTCGAACTCGGATACGACTATCCGCCCGGCCTGTCCGGCGCTTCATTGGGCGAACTCACCGAGCTGGTTGCCGCTGCGCTCACCGCCCTGGGCGTCCGAAACTGGATCGCACACTCGCAGGTCAGATCCGGGCCGGACGGCTTTCGGATCATCGAGGTCAATGCACGCCGCCCCGGCGGACGCCTGGTGGAGATGACCGAGGTGCTGTCCGGAGTCGACATGATCCGTGCCGTGAGCGAGCTCGCACTCGGCCGTGCGGTCACGGTCGGCGCTGCTCGAGCCGAGCACGCCGCATATCGCAGCCTCGTGTTCGACCGGGCGGGGATGCTGCTTTACGAACCGCATCCCGATCTGGACGCCCTGGCCCGGCCGGCACCTTCGATCGTCGAGGTCGAGATTCCGCCTGGCGATCCCGTCCTGCCGGTCGACGATCCTGGCGGTGGCGTCTATGGGCGCATCGTCGTCTTCGGGGACTCTGGCAGCACGGTTGCCCACGACCTGGAACACATTCGGCGCGCAATCAATCTTCAGGTTCTGCCACTCGACCGGATATGCCCGACCAGCGACATCCGCGAATTCAAGCCGTGCTGCTGAGAGGATGGCGATGAGCGAGGCCGGGCTGGCGGCGATCCGCGAAACTCTGGTGGGCGCCGGAGATCGCGGTTGCTGTCGCATCGACCTGATCGGAAGCTGCACCCTGATCGACGCTTCCGTCTGGGACGGTGTCGTACTTGCCTCGGGCGGCGGAATCTTCCACAGCCATGCGTGGCACGCGGCGCTCGAGCAAGCCCCCCCGGGCCGCACGGACGTCGCGCACCTGCTCGCCTACCATGGCGACGAGCTGGTCGGCGTGTGCCCTGCCTATCTGGTCCATGACTGCCCGAGGCTGAACCACGCGTTCTCGCTTGACCGCCCGCGTGATCTCAGCATCGAAGGGCCGATCCTGCTCTCGCACAGTCTTGCCGCCCTGGCCGGTGGCCCAGTCGCGGTACCCGGGCATTCCGAAGCGCTGGATGCGCTCGATGAGGGCCTGCGCCGAGCGGCGGGGCTTCTCGCGGCCTGGGCCTACGGCTACGCGAATGTGTCCGCGACGCCGCTGTCTGGCCGGTTGCTCGGACGCGGCTTCGCGGTGGCTGAAGTGGCCACCGACTACCAGCTGACCGTCGAGTGGGATTCGCCTGCCGCCTACTGGGCGGCGATGCGCAGCCGCCGCCGCCGGACGCTGCGGACGGTGCGGGCGCGCACCGAGGCGGCGGGCATCCGCGTCGCCAGCGAGCCGGTTCCGCCCGACGAGGCGACCCGGCTGGTCCACGCACTGCTCTCGGACCGGGGTACGCCCCTTTCCATCCTTCCAGGGAACTTCCTGAGAGCCGCCATGCGGCAGCTCGCACCGTACGAGCGCTCCGTTGTCGCGCGCGACAACGAAGGAACGCCGTGCGCTGCCTTCATCGGCTGGCAGTTCGGTACCGAGCGATCGATGTGGCTGGCTGGCCTGGACACCAACCGGACCAAGATCTACGAGCCCTACCACGCGATGCTCGCCGAGGTCGTCGAGACCGCGATCGCCGAGCGGGTCGCGACCGTGGACCTCGGCCGATCCAATGGCGACGTCAAGCACCGCTACGGAGCGCGCCCCCGTCCGCTTCTGCTGGCGCTGAACTCGCCGTACCGTGACCGCAATGCCCTGCTGCACCTATGGTGCCGCGACCTGGAACAACATCATCATGCCGTGCTCAACGGCCTGGAGTCTGCGAGCAGGTGCTGCTGATGGCCGTGCCGCCGACCCTCGCCTGCGTGTCCGGCCGCCGTGTGCTGACGGTGGCGGCCGGGATGGGGATCCGTACCGTGCTGCTCGACGAGCAGATTCCGGTCGAGACCGCATTCATGGCTGACGTCCCAGTCGAAGTCGATCTTGACGATTGGCAGACGGCAGAGGCCGCTCTGAGGCACGCGGCGTCGAGACACCGGGTAGACGCGGTGCTGAGCGTCCGCGACTCCCGCGTGCCGCTAGCTGGCTATCTGGCGAGCCGGCTCGGCGTAGGCGGCCTAGCTTTGCATGCGGCGCTCAACTGCCACGACAAGGCTCGCATGCGCAGTGCTCTGCAGGGAGCGGGGCTGCCCGGACCGCGGTATGCCGTTGCGCAGGAGCCACGGGAAGCATTGCGGCTAGGCGAGCACGTTGGTTTCCCGCTCGTACTCAAGCGCACCCGGGGGGCCGGCGGCACCGGCGTTCGGCTCTGCCACGACGCGAACGAACTGAACTCCGCGGTCACCGCGCTGAGTGATGCGGAGATGCCTGTCGAGCTACTCGCCGAGCAGTACCTGGCAGGCCCTGAATACGCGGTCCAAACCGTCACGACCGGCACCGGCACCGAAATCCTCAGCGTGCTGGCCGAGCACATCGGACCACCGCCGCGCTTCGCCGAGATCGGCTACGACCATCCGTGCGGCCTCGGTCCCGACCGGCGCGGGATGCTGTGCGATCACGTGGTCGCCGCGCTCGGCGCGCTAGGGGTCGACTGCGGCGTCGCCCACGTCCAGGTGCGCCTGACCGGCGACGGGCCGCGGATCATCGAGGTGAACCCGCGGCCGCCCGGCGGGCTGTTGGCACACGTCACCGAGATCGTCTCGGGCGTCGACATGGTACAGGCCGCGATCGAAGCTGCCCTTGACCGCCCGATCAGCCGGCGCGAGCCTGCAGCCGACTACATCCGCTACCGATGCGTCGTATTCGACCGGATCGGCTTCGTCGACTTCGACGAAGCCGTGCTCGCTGAATTTGAGGACATCGATGATCTCGCCGTCGGCCCGGTGCTCGCACTTGACGTTGACCGGGGCGATCTTGTCCTTCCTGTCGAGCATCCAGATGGCGGTGCCTACGGGCGCCTGGTGGTGGCCGGGGGCCATCCAGCGGAAGTCGACCGACGACATCGCGACATCCTTGATCGGCTGCGCCTGCGCATTGACGACAATCCCCTCCCAGCCCCGTCGAACCCCGAGTGGTGATCACCATGACGACAGCCGAGCAGGGCAGACTCGCGGCGAATCCGGCCCCGTCGGCACACGTGCTTGTCCTGTCAGGACGGCGGACCGTGCAGACGCTTAAAACGGCCGGGTACCGCGTCGGGCTGCTTTCCGAGTCAATTCCATTCGACCTGGCTGTGCTGGCCGACACCCCAATCCAGGCGGGATTCTCTGATTGGAAGGCGATCATCGAGCAGGTCGGACGCGCTCACCGCATCAGCCCGTTCCACGCGGTGGTCACCCAGCTCGAACATCTGCTGCCCCTTGCTGGTCAGCTACGTGACCATCTCGGCCTTCCCGGCGGCATCAGCGAGCAGACTGCCAGGGACTGCCTGGACAAGCCGACCACTATGCGGCTGCTGTCAGCCGCCGGGATCCCCGTCGCCGCATTCGAGGTCGTCGCCGACGCCGCAGCCGCGCGACAGGCTGCGTCCGATCTGGGCCTGCCGGTCATCGTCAAGCCCCGCGACGCCGCCAGCGGAGCAGGCCTTGCCCTGTGCCATACCCCCGACCAGGTTGCGGATGCAGTCAACCAGATCCGAGATGACGGACGCGACACCGCATTGATCGAGGAATACCTTCCCGGCACCGAGATCAGCCTGTTCGCCTACCGGCTGGCGGGTCACACCGAGGTTCTCACCTGCCTGCGGGCCAAGGTCGGCCCGCCGCCCAAGTTCGTCAAACTCGGCGCTGATCACCCCAGCGGCCTGGACGCCGACATCCTGGCCCAGGTGTCTGAGCTCACCGATCGGGCGCTGGCCGCGGTTGGCCTGGACGGCTGGGTGGCCACGGTGCAGATGATGCTCACCGCGGACGGCCCCCGCGTCATGGAGATCAATCCGAGGGTTCCCGGCGGCCAGACCGTCGAACTGGTCGCGGCCACGACCGGCTACGAGCCGACCCTGGCCGCCGCCGAGGTCGCACTGGGCATCCGCCCGACGCCCGGCGTGGCACGGGCGGCGTATGCATGGTACCGATGCCTGACATTCGAGGAGGCGGGTCACCTGTCTTATCGGGCAGAAGCCGAGGAGCAGGTGCCGGGCCTTGAGACCGGTATTCCACCGCTGATCGAACTCGACGTCGCTCCTGGCGAGGTCGTCCTGCCGATCAATCATCCCCGCGGTGGCGTGTTCGGCAGGATCGTTCTGTGCGGGACCAGCCCGCAGCAGCTGAACCGCGACTACGCCAGGATTCTCGCCGCTCTCGACCTGCGGTTGGAACCGTTGCTCGCGGCTGAGGGCGAGGCCACGTGGCGACCGCATAGCCGGTGCTGCTGATCGGCCGCCGAAGCATAGCCGATCCGCTAGACCTTTATGCCCGCCGCCGCCTGGCGATTATCTTGACAAGTAAACATAGACACCTGAGAATATTGATGACAGTCAAAATAAGAGCTTGAGGAGGTTCATGATGGCGGACGACGACATGGCCGGGATGGGCTGTTGCGAGACCTGCGGCTGCGAGGACGCCCCCGAGGACGGCGGCGACTGCGGCTGCTGTAGCTGTGGATGCGGATGCTGCGACTGAGCATTCCAGCGTCCCAACCCACCGGAGCCCTCACTGGAGCCCCATCGGGCTGGGCGAGTGTGTTCGTCCGTACCTGGCGAGGCGCTCGGTGCCGACGACGCGCACCGGCAGCGCCATGCCCGCCAAGCGAAAGGCACCGAGATGACGGAGTTGCTGCGCACACTGCGATTCACGCATAGCTACCCGCTTCGTCACCGCCGTTTGATGATCATTGCGCAGCTCATCATGCTGACCTCGATGCTGATGGCGATCGCGATCCCGCTCATGCTCCTTGAACTGATCGACGTCGGCGTGCTCCATCACGACTGGCGCCTGCTCCTCGGATCCTCCGTCCTGGTTCTTGCCGTTGGCGCGATAGCGGTCGGGCTGCTCTACCTCGGCAAGCGGATCAGGTTCACTGTCGCCGGGCACGCCGTCAGCGCCCTGCGCCATGACCTGCTCGAGCATCTGCTGAAGCTCGGCCCGGCCGAGACCACGGATGCCACCGGCGGGCAGGCCTTAACGCGGCTCACCGCCGATGCCGCGGGATTGCGCGCTATCGTCAACGGCGGCCTCGTCGAGATCGTTAACCAGAGCCTGATGGCCATCGCGCTCCTTGTCATCTGCCTGGTCCTGGACTTGAGGGTCGCGCTCCTCGCGTTGATCCCGCTGGTACCGGTCACAGCGCTGCGCTTGCGCGTCCAGTTGCGCTTGCAGAAGGTGTTCACTGAGATCCGCTCCCACTTCTCGGCGCTGTTGGCCGGCGTCGTCGAATCGCTCGCCAACGCCGGCGCGATCAAGGCGCTTGGCAGGGAAGCCGCCGCCGCCGACGGACTGAGCGGCATCAATGCGATCATGGCCCGCCGCCGGCGCCACCTGCGGATGACCAACAGCATCTATACCGCGGTTTTTAACGTCGTCGGCGCCATGCCAGTCCCGATCGTGCTGTGGTTCGGCGCCCGGAGAGTTGTGCGCGGGGAGCTTTCCGTCGGTACGCTCGTCGCCCTGATCGCGCTGATCATGATGTTCCAGATGACAATCCACATGCTGACGATGGACATTAACGGCTCGCTGCACGGCGTCATCGTCGGCAGGCGCCTCCGGCGGCTGCTAGCGGCGCCCCCCGCACTTGAGCCTGGCGCCGCATGCGAGGCCGTCCCGCAGTTGACGGGACGGATTAGCGCGCACGGTATCCGTGTCCAGCTCGCTGACCGGCTGGTGCTTGACCATGTCGATCTGACCGTGGCGTCCGGTGAATTGGTCGCACTGCTCGGACCCACCGGCGGCGGGAAATCCGTGTTGCTGCATATCCTTGCCCGGCTGCGCGATCCGTCGGCCGGCCAGGTGCTTTACGATGACCGCGACGCTCGAGAGTTCGATCCCATGGCGTTGCGCAAGCAGGTCATCTGCCTCCCGCAGCGCCAGTGGATATTCGAGGGCTCACTCGCGGAGAATATCGCCTTTGTCCGCCCCGCCGCGGACCCAGCGCAGATCGCGCGCGCGGTCGGCCGCGCGGGCATCGGTCACATTCCGCTGGACCGGCGGCTCGCGGCCGGTTCGGTCGACCTGTCTGCCGGGGAACGCCAACGTGTTGGTCTGGCGCGCGCACTTCTCGTCGACCCGCCGATCTTGTTGCTGGACAATCCCACGGCAAATCTCGACGGTGAGACCGAGGCCCACTTCGTCGATACGCTGCTGGCGCTGCGCGGAACTCGTACCCTGATTGTCGCCACGAGCCAGATGTCGGTGGCTCGACATGCCGATCGGATGCTCGTTCTGGACGGCGGCCTGATCGTCGGTGGGCAGGATCGAACTGCGGGAGACATCGACTTCATGACCGAGTTGCGAGCCATGGACCTGGCCGCGGCGGGTCTCGACAGAAGTGGCGCCGATGGCTGAGCAGACGCTCGCCGCGCCAGCGCCTCCAGATCGCGCCGACATCGCGGCCACCCTGCGGATGATCATCAATCGTTTCGCGCCTTATCTGCGCACGAATGCGCGGGTTCTTGTGATCGCCGTGTGCACGACAGTCGCCTTCACGTTGCTCGGTCTATTCCAGATGTATACGATCATGACCGGTATCACCTACCTCGTGGTTGGCAACATTCAGGCCCTCGGTGCCATCGTTGTCCAGCTGATATTTATCGCTCTGGCCGAGTGCCTGATCAGGATCATTAACGCGGCTGCCCTGGTCCGGATGAACGAGCGGATGACCGTCGCGATTCGCCGCGACCTGCTCCACCGTTTGCACCGGATCTCCCTGGCCCAGCACGACCAGCAGGTCAGCGGCGTCTGGATGTCGAAAGTGCTGTTTGAGGCCGACAGGTTCCGCGAGTTCTTCACCAGCCGCCTGCTGGGGATTGTGCACAGCGTCGCCTGGTTCACCGGCGTGGCGGTGTTCCTTCTCACTATCAGCCCGCAGGTCACCGCACCCACCCTGCTGAGTCTGCCGTTGATGGCATGGATTGCGATCCGCCGAGTACGGCGGATGCAGGACGAATGGCGGGTGCAACGCGAGGAGTGGGATCGGGTGGTGGGCTATCTCACTCAACGTTTGGACGGGCTGCCGGACATCCGCGCGTTCGGCAGGGAAGCGGCGGTCCTCGCCGAGTTCGACGATCTCTCCGAATGCTACCGGAAGATTCATACCGGGCTGTCGATCCGCCGGGTGAGCCTCACCTCCTACCTGGAATATTGCGTCTACATTGCGTTGGCGCTGCTGATCTTCTTCGGTGGCCTCCGACTGGAGCATCACGGCAACCTCGGCAATGGTGCGTTCTTCAAGTTCGCCACCGGCTTGATGCCGATGACCTGGATGCTGGCGGGCACCAACCCGATGATGTCGGTGATGGGCATGGCTCAGGGCGCGGCGCTGGCCGCAGGCACGTTGGCCGCATTCGTCCTGTTCACTAAGCGCATGCTTAATCCGATTCGTGACGTCGCCCACCAGGTCGGCGAGTTCTCCGACCTGAAGGTCTCCACCCGGCGCATCCTCGACATCCTCGACCTGTCGGAGGAGGACGATGGCGGCGTCCTGCTTGAGAATGTGCGCGGCGATATCGAGATCGAGCACGTCGACTTCTCCTACGCCCCTGGCGTTCCCGTCCTGCACGACATCAGCATGGAATGCAAGCCCGGTGAGTACGTGGCGATCGTCGGGCCGACCGGAGCCGGCAAGAGCACCCTCGTGCAATTGCTCGGGCGCTACTACGAACCCGACGCGGGAACCATCCGCCTCGACGGCCGTGATATCGCCGAGATTTCCTTGTCCTCGTTGCGCGGCAATGTGATCGTCGTGGCACAGGAGGCACAGCTGTTCTCGGGCTCGGTGATGGACAATATCCGCTTCGCGCGACCCGACGCGGAGGACGGGGAAGTCATGGCCGCGGCGCGCGCCATCGGCGCGGATGAGGTGATCCGCGGACTGCCAAGGGGCTACGACACCAGCGTCGGCGAACGCGGAAGCAGGCTGTCCGTCGGCGAACGGCAACTCGTCGCATTAGCGCGGGCGATGCTCGCCGACCGGCAAGTCGTAATCCTCGACGAAGCCGTGTCCAGCGTGGACGCCGTCCGCCAGCGCGCCGTTCTTACCGCGACTCGCAGTCTGCTGGCAGGCCGCACCGCCATCGTAGTGGCGCACTGGCTGGAACTCGCGCGCGACGCCGATCGTGTCGTCGTTCTCGAAGACGGCCGGATCGTTGAGACCGGAGGTCCAGCGGAATTGCTGGGGAAGCCCAGCCGCTTCGCCGCCGTGTGGTCCGCGCAGAACCGCCCGGCCGCTGACACCGTCCAGAACTGATTCTTTCCCGAAAGGAAGCATTCGCCATGTCTGACCAAACCACGGCCACCAGCAGCGCATTCTGGTCGGCGACCCGGCCGACGGCCACGCTCCGGCCGGAAGAGACGAAGACGGCAGGCGGCTGTGGCTGCGGAAGCGCCAAGGCCGAGACGCCGGAGGCTAGTGCGGTCTCCGCGACAACTCAGGCAAGCTCGTGCTGCGGAGGCGGCGATTCAGCGGCGGCGAGCAGTTGAGCAAGAGCCGCTGGCAGGCCGCGCTTGGACCCTGGGCTGCGGTCATAGTTCTCGGACTCGCCGGGTGCGGCAGCTCGCCAGTGGCGAACGCCGGGCCGGGTACCGGCTGCGGCCAGCAGCGGACCACCGGGACGTACACGATCGGCCTGAGAACCGGCTCCTGCCCGGCCCATGGAGGTGTCAGGACGTCCTTGACCATCACCGTGCGCGATGCCGGCGGCCTGGCGGTCAGCGGAGCGAACGTCACTGTGACCACAATGATGCCCTCGATGAACATGAGCGGCACGGCGCAGACGGCAAAGCCGCAGGGCGCCGGCCGCTACCGGGCCGATCTGGTGCTCGGCATGGCGGGCAACTGGGACGTGACGGTCTCGATCACGCCGTCAGGCGGCAAGCCCGTCGACGCCCATTTCACGGTGGCGGCGAAGTAGACATCAGGAGGCCATCATGGCGGAACAGGCCGGACCTCGGCTGCTGGCGCGGCGCGCGGCAGGCACGCCCGCCTCGGCCACCGCGGCGCTGGACACTGACCTCAAGCAACTGCTCAGCCAGGGCGTCGACGTCATCAACCTCACCGCAGGCGAGATGGATTTTCCGACTCCGCCGGAAGCCAGTCACGGCGGGATGACAGCGATTTCTGAGGGCTTTACCCGCTACACCGCCGTGCCGGGCAGCCTCGCGCTGCGCGAGGCGATCGGATCCTGGCTCGCCGTGCGACACGGCACCCATTACCGGCCAGAGGAGATCGTCGTCTCCAACGGGGCTAAGCAAGCGCTGTTCAACACCTTCAGCGTCCTGCTCGACCCGGGTGATGAGGTGATCGTGCCCACGCCGCACTGGGTGAGCTTTCCGCACATGATCACGATCGCAGGCGGTGTTCCCGTTGCGGTCCGGGCCGGATCGGCAGACGGATTCAAGCTCTCGCCACGGGCACTGCGCGCTCACCTCAGCCCGCGAAGCAGGGTACTGCTGCTGAACAATCCCACCAACCCGACCGGTGTCGTCTACACACGTGCGGAGCTGGAGGCTCTTGCCGTGACCGCGATCGAAGCAGGGCTCGTCATCGTCAGTGACGAAATCTACGACCAGCTCGTCTATGAGCCAGCGACCTTCGTCAGCACGGCGTCCCTCGCTGAGGAGGTGAAGGCGCGCACGGTGACCATCAACGGCGTCTCGAAGACGTTCGGGATGACCGGCTGGCGCATCGGATATGCCGCCGCTCCGGCCCCAATCGCGCGCGCCATGGCCGCTTTCCAGGGCCACACCACCTCGGCACCGTCCTCGATATCCCAGCGCGCCGCGCAGGCCGCGCTGTCCGCCGACAACCTGGCACCCGAACTGGAACGCCGCCGAGCAGAGCTGGATCGCCGGCGCAAGCTGCTGATCTCCGAACTGGCTTCAATTCCGGGACTGCGGCCAGCCGTGGAACCACTGGGCACCTTCTACCTGCTCGCCGAGGTCACCGGTTATGGCGACGCTTCGGCCTTCGCCAGGGACCTGCTCGACTCCGAGCAGGTCGGCGTCATGCCGGCCGAATGCTTCGATGCGCCAGGACATGTCCGCATCTCCTATGTCGTCGACGTAGCACGACTACTCGAGGCGCTGGCACGCATCAGGCGGTTCGCCAAGACCGCGCCGGAGAGGAACCTGCGAGTGCCAGAATTCGGCCGCCGTCTTTAACTTAAACCAGGGCTTCTACGCCGCCCGCTCCTGACTGCCCTGGCGGCGCTGCCGGCGTCCCAGCCGCGTCCGGTCGGCGCGTTCGCAGCCCCCGGCACAGACAACGTCGTGACGATCGGGGGAATGCGAGCCGGTCAGGAGACACGCCAGGCCAGCCCGGGATCCGTTGCGGAGCAGGCGAGGATCTCCAGCTGCACGCCGCTGGCCGTAGCATCTGCGGGGTCAGCCAGGCACAGGCCCGAATGCGGGTTCGCCAGCATGGCCCCTGCGCCCTCGGGAACCAGGTTCCACTGCTGCCCCGGGCTGCCGTTGCAGGAGTGCAGGTCAACCAGCGTGCCGCTGGCCACGCCAGAACCGGTGACATCCAGGCATCTGCCATTGACCGTCACCGTGCCTTCGGGCTTCACCTTCCAGGCCTGCCCGGCCGAGCCGTTGCACGCCCAGATATCGATCTTGGTGCCGTCGGCGGTCTGGTTCCCGCTGTCATCGACGCAGTTGCCCTGGATCTGCGACGCTATCGGGCCGGGGGGCAGTGATCACGCCCCCAACGCAATGGATAACTTTTGCTTCGACGTGACGCTGAGTTACCGGCGGCTGGAACGGCCGCGCCGGCCAGAGGGCAGTAAGCGATGAGCGGGCGGGGCTCAGCCTGGGGCGGGATTGTCCCGTGCCCG
>WNFX01001543.1_pt1 | contig 23673 bp, 22 predicted proteins | sample 5400111 | NCBI WGS metagenome assembly WNFX01 (sample SAMN13153363, study PRJNA577476) | soil metagenome | isolation source: 40 cm soil or saprolite under grassland replicate 1 | place: USA:California | collected 2016-06-15
CAGTCCTAAGTGAGTTCGCTGGCGATCCACCTCGTGACTGACCGCTGGGTAGGTGACCAGCCGAGATCGGCCGCGGCTTTGCCGCGCACACGGCTGTTTGAGCCGAGCGAGAACACTGCCATGTTCCAACCCCAGGCGGTGATCGCCTGCTCGGCGGACCAGGATTGTGGAGCGCCGAGACCAAGCCGGGCCGCGATGGCCTTCGCGATTTCGGCCAACGCCTCCTCGCCGCTCTCGACGTATATGAATGTGCCGGCGGGTGCTTTCGCGATGGCTAACGTATAAAGCGCCGCGACATCGGCGATATGTACATTCGACCAACGGTTCAGTCCGCGTCCGATGTACCGCGCGACCCCGGATGCCTTAGCTTGGCGCACGAGCGCGGGGATCTGAACGCTTTGCGCCGGGGCCCCTAGAGCATTGCCGTAGATCATCGTGTTGCAGAGCACCACCGAGCGGATGCCGGAAGCAGCGAGCACCAGCCGGTCGATCGCGACACGAGCGGCCTTATCGGCGTGCGGCTCGATGGGCGTCGCCTCGTGAAAGATTCGATCGGACGGTTCACCCATGGCGAGATCGGCCACGATGCTGCTGCCGCTGCTATGGATCAAGGGTTTGCCGGAACCGGACAGAGCGGCGATCAACGCTTCGACTGCACCGCGATGATCGCTGCTGGCCGCATTGACGACAGCATCGGCAGCCCGGGCTTCGGCCTGCAACAGCGCCGCGTCATCAAGCGATCCAACGACTGCTTCGATGCCGTACGCCGCAACCGCGTCGGCCTTCGTCTTGCTGCGAACGAGGCCACGAACCGTATGGCCGTCTGCGATAAGGGCTGATGCAACCGCGCCGCCAATAAAGCCATTCGCGCCGGTGATGAAGATTTGCATTTTGGCCCTCCCGCGTTTCAGTCGCGACGAGAACGCAGCCGCCAACTCGAGTCCGCTTCACGTCGCCAAGTCGAACACCGAGACCGCGCGGCGCGTGCTGCGACCCAAGAGTCCTACCGCCAGTCCTACCTCCCGAACTGGATCTGGCGTTCGGCGCTGGGTTATCTCAACAGTCGGGTCATTGACGATCGCGCCAGCGCTCTACAAGCTCAATTACGATCCGCGCACCGGTCGCGATCGTGGCGCAGAGGCCGGAAATCCTCGCCGCCGATCCGGGGGTTCCGCCCATTTCGCTGGCGGAAACCCGCCTTTGCCCACCCTACAAGTCCTTGTAGGAAAGTGTATGGAGTGGGACGCTCCCGTCGATGAGACGTGCTCGAGGTATGGGATATGGACGCCGTGCCACAAACGCAAACCATGGTGCAACCGGCGCTCGCCGGCATCAAGGTGATTGATCTCACGCAATTCGAGGCGGGTACCTCCATCACCGAGACGCTCGCTTGGCTCGGCGCCGAGGTCATCAAGGTCGAGAACCCGGCCGGCGGAGAGCAGGGACGCAGCGCGTCGTCGGATCGCAAGGATGCGGACAGCTACTACTTCATGGTGCTCAATGCGAACAAAAAATCGATTACGTTGAATCTCAAGAGCGAGCGCGGCAAGGAGTTGCTGCGCGATCTCATCCGAAAGGCCGACATCTTTGCCGAGAATTTCGCGCCGGGCGTAATTGAAAGGCTCGGCTTCTCCTACGACGAGGTCGCGGCGCTCAATCCGGGCATCATCTACGCAACCGTGAAGGGCTTCGGCAACGGGAGCCGTTACGAGAAGCACCTCGCCTTCGACATGATCGCCCAGGCATGCGGTGGCGTCATGAGCATCACGGGCGAGACCGCCGGCCGGCCGATCAAGCCGGGCGCGACGCTCGGCGACACCGGCACCGGGCTTCACGCCTGCATCGGCGTCCTCGCGGCGCTTTACCAGCGCACGGTGACCGGCCGCGGTCAGAAAGTCCAGGTGGCCATGCAGGACGCCATGGTCAACTATTGCCGCATCGCGTATGCGTCGCAGCTCCTCCACGGCAGGGCCTGCCCGAGAATGGGCAACCAAGTGGTGCTCGGCACCAATGCGCCCTCCGACATCTTCAAATGCAAGCCGGGCGGACATAACGACTACGTGTACATCTATACGAGCCGCGCCAACAACCAGCAGTGGGAGCGCCTGCTCAAGATCATCGGACGCGAGGAGCTCAAGGACGACCCGCTCTATGCGACGCCGCAGCTTCGTGTTCAGATGCTCGACGAGATCAACGCGGCCATCGAGGCCTGGACAGTCCACCGCACCAAGCACGAGGCAATGCTGATCCTCGGTGAGGCGGGCGTCCCGTGCGGCGCGGTCCTCGACACTGGCGAGCTCATGAGCGATCCGAGCATGTGGGCGCGAGAGATCTTTGTCGAAGTCGACCACCCGGTGCGGGGCAAGGTCACGATCCCGGGTTGGCCCGTGAAGATGTCGCAAAGCTACGTGCCGGTCACGGCGTCGCCGCTGCTCGGCGCACACAACGCCGAGGTTTATGCCCAGTGGCTTGGCCTGTCGACCCGCGATCTCGACACGCTGAAGGAGGACGGCGTGGTTTGACGGGCGCTTGCGGCAGGGGCTCCTCGGCAATCTTCCGCTCGCCGGTGCCGACGATCGTGCTACTGAAAGTCGCCCCAATTCCAGATAGCTGTTGAGAAGCTTCTCGCCCCGCCGTCTCTTCGAACTTGGAGAAGCCATCAGCAACGACAGAGGAGCCCCCAATGCCAATCGGCTCAGACATCGTCGCAAAAGCAATGAAGCACGAGGGCGTGACCGACTTCTTCTACATCATGGGGGCACCCATGCTGGGGGTGGAGAAGGCGTGCATGACGCTTGGGCTTCGCGGCATCGATGTGCGCCATGAGCAGGCGGCGGCCATGGCAGGCTTCGCCTACTCGCGCCTCCTCAACCGGCCGTCATTTTGCATGGCGGCCTCCGGACCGGGCGTAACCAACCTCCTCACCGGCATTGCGCACGCGTGGGCCGATTGCACGCCCGTCATTGCACTCGGCGGCGCGGCGCCGGTCGCTACCTGGCATCGCGGCGCATTCCAGGACATCGACCAGCTCGCAATCTTCAAGCCGTGCACCAAGTGGTCGGACCGCGTGCACCACGTGAGGCGCATCCCCGAGCTCATCCACCTTGCCGTTACGCAGGCGATGACCGGCAAGCCGGGCCCGGTCTACCTCGATATGCCGGGGGACATCCTCTACCAGGAGGTCGACGAGTCGAAGATCGAGTACCCAGCGTCTTACGACCACGCGAAGCGGCCTCGGCCGATGCCGAGCGCCGGCGAGGTGCGTGGGATCATCGATCTCATGGTCAAGGCCGAGCAACCCGTGCTCATCACCGGAACGGGCGTGCTCTGGTCCGAGGCCGATGCCGAGATGCAGGCGTTCGTAGAGGCGGCGGGCATTCCGTTCTACACGACGCCGCAAGGCCGCGGTGCCATCCCCGAGGACCACGCGCATTCCTATCCCACCGCGCGGGCGGCGGCGTTCCGGGACGCAGACCTGATCGTCGTGGTCGGCACGCGCATGAACTACGTGATCGGGCATGCGGCCCCGCCGCGCTGGAATGCCGCAGCGAAGATCGTGCGCATCGACATCGACCCATCCGAGATCGCGAACTCGCCGCGCCGCCTCGACATCGGCGTGGTCGCCGACGCGAAGGCAGCCTTCCAGCAGCTGACGAATGCCATCAAGGGCAAGGTGACGCCGGCCCACTACGAGACATGGCGCGAGCGCCTGCGCATCCGCAACGTGCAGAAGATGGCGGAAGCCGAGCAGCAGCTCTCCACGTCCCAGTCGCCGATTCACCCGCTGAGGCTGTGCAAGGAGATCCGTGACTTCATGGACCGCGATTGCATCCTGTGCGTCGACGGCCAGGAGATCCTCAACTACGGCCGCCAGGCGATCCCACAGTTCACGGCGCGGCACCGCATAAATTCGGGCGCATTCGGAACCATGGGCGTCGGCATGCCTTTCGGTGTCGGCGCAAAGGTCGCCAAGCCCGACAAGCAGGTGATCGTGCTGCACGGCGACGGCTCCTTCGGCATGAACGCTATGGAGTTCGACACCGCCATGCGTCACAACCTGCCAGTCTTGACGGTCATCAGCCAGAACGGCGGGTGGACGGGCGACCCGAACAAGGAGAAGCCGGGCCGCGATCTTGGCTACCCGCGCCTCGACAAGTTCGGCGAGGCGTTCGGCGGGCACGGCGAGTACGTGACCAAGCCCGACGACATCCGCCCGGCGCTCGAGCGGGCTAAGAAAGCAGTGGCCGAGGGAAAAGCGGCCCTAGTTTGCGTCGTCACCGACCACAACGCGCGCGCGACCACAGCGGCCTTCACCAACTACTCGACCTGAACGGGAGTACGAGAAGGCGGGCGCGGAGCCGTCGAATTTGCACTATGGCTACGTGGTGCCGAACGCCCCCGTCGATTATTCGGTGTTCGCGTAATCATTCGAACAATCGTCGAGCCCATTCGAGAATGGGTTAACCGCTCGTAAAAACAAGCATAGCGGCGAGCAATTACCCCGCCGGCCGGAGCGGTCCGAACGATTCTTGCCGCAATCTCGGAACGATTGTTGCCGCAATCGGCATGTTTGCTTGCGCCTGCGTCGGGGGACGTGCGTTGCCGTTGGGCGCTGCGCCACAGGCAACGTGGGGTGCACGTGGGGGACGTATTGGTTCAGTGGGGGGTCCGCGCGATTCCGCTTGGAATCGCCGCGATGGTTCTGGGGTTCGTCCTCAAATCGCCAGGAACGCAGGCAGGGCCGGCAGACCCATTGCCCGCGCCGCGCATTTCGGTTTTCGGGACGATCCACCCTGAGCTTTTCCGGCTCGACGCGCCGCTGGGATCAGGCGCCCCGGGCGAGCGCATACGGCTGGCGAGCATCGAGCCGCAGGTTGGATTGTTTGATGGCCCAGCCTATCGGGCTCCCGTGCTCACCGACGCGGCCGCGTCGGCGTGCGCAAACGCGCCGTTCGAGGAGCGCTTCGCCGCGGTGGATGATCATCCCGTCTCATTCGACAAACGATTCGCCTCGACCGACGATTGTCCGACGTCGTTCGACAAGAGTCTCGCCTCCGCCATGCAGGTGCTTGCGAGCAGTCTGCGCTTGCCGCCGGATCAGGGCATCGAGAAGAAGCGAGCCGACGCGCCGGTGAAACCGACCGTTGCCAAAGCGTCCGTTAGCGTCAGCCCACCGCGCAAGGAGGGTCCGCCGCTCGAGGACGACGGCCGCACCGCGATCTACGACATCACGGCGCGTGTGGTCTACCTGCCGAGCGGCCGCCGCCTCGAGGCCCATTCCGGCCTCGGCGGCTACATGGACAGTCCGCGCCACGTGCACCTGCGGATGCGGGGGGCAACGCCGCCGAACGTGTACAGTCTCACTTTGCGCGAGCGATTGTTTCATGGGGTTCGCGCCATCCGCCTCAATCCCGTCGACGGCAGCAGGATGTACGGACGCGACGGCATCCTCGCCCACACCTACATGCTGGGCGCGAACGGCCAGTCGAACGGATGCGTGTCGTTTAGCAACTATCCCGAGTTCCTGAACGCGTATCTCAGAGGCGAAGTCACGCGCCTCGCCGTGGTCGAGCGTCTCGACAGCCCGCCCTTCAGGCTCGCCGCCGGACAGCTGCCGGAGCAAGTCAAAGACATGTTGAAGACGGCGGATCGCAGGCGCCAGTACGCCGCCGCCGGCGATCGCTGACGCCGGGGCAACCTCCCCGATCCTCATAAGACTTCGTAGGGTGGGCAAAATCGCCTGCGTAGTATCGCCGCGCATCGCGCACGCGATTTTGCCCACGCGTCGATGCACATCAAACGCGTGGGCAACGGCGCGCCCCACGTCGAGCTTCCGAGGGACGCGTCTGCGCGCCGTTTGCCCACCCTACCGCGGCTCAAATCGCGCCGAGGATGACACACACGCTCCGCGTCCTTCGCCGTGTCAGGCGAAGCGTACGGCGTAGATCGGAGGCAGCGTGTGCGTCACGCATGTCCAGCTGTCGCCTTGGTCCTCGCTCACCCACAGGCCGCCCGTCGTCGAGCCGAAGGCGAGCCGTTCGCCGCCCGCATCGAGGGCGAGCGCGTGGCGATACACGACATCGTAGGCGTGCGTTTGCGGCAGGCCCTTGGTCAGGACATCGAAGGTTTTGCCGCCGTCGCGCGTGCGCGTCACGGCCAGCTTGCCCTCGCGCGGGATGCGCTTCTCATCCTTGATTTCAGGGACAAACCACGCGGTGTCGGGCTCGCGCGGATGCACGACGACCGGGAAGCCGAACGCCGACGGCTCGACGCCGGTGATCTCCGTGAACGTCTTGCCCTCGTCGGAGGAGACGAAGATGCCGTTGTGGTGTTGCACCCACATGCGCTGCGGCGCCGCCGGACACTGCGCGAGACAATGGACATCCTGGGCGATGGGGTCGTGGGTCTGCTTAGGGGGAGCGTATTCGGCCCGCATACCTTCGCCGCGCAGGGTCCAGTTGGCGCCGCCATCCTCGGTGAACCAGATGCCGCCGGTCGAGACCGCAACCCACACGCGGCGCGAATTGCGCGGGTCCACGCAGATCGAATGGATGCCGGGCAGGTCGGCGCCGCCCCCCATCCACTGCTTGCGCTTGGGGTGATCCCAGAGCGAGCGGATCATGTCCCAGCTCTGCCCGCGATCAGCCGAACGGAAGAGCCCGCCCGGCAGCGTTCCACACCAGATGACGCCGGGCTCGTCGCGGCCACCGGCCTCGAGCGCCCAGATGCGCGCCGTGCTCCAATTGAGCGGCCGGCCCCACATGTCGTGCTCCTCGTAGCCCTCCGGTTTCGGCGGATAGGCCGGCGCAGCGATCTCCTCCCACCCGTTCCCCGTCGAGCGGTGGAGCTTGACGCCGAAATGACCGTGGTCGAGCGCTGCGTAACGCCGCCCGTCGCGACGGTCGCTGAGCGTGAGGGTGACATTGTCCCCCAAAAACTCGACCGTCGTGATCTCCCACTGCTTCGCCTTGCGCGCGACCGTGAACAGGCCTTTGCGGGTCGAAACGAGAAGCGTGTCGCTCATTCATCAGCCTCCCGACAGGGCTTGGAACACGTAGACGGTGCTGGAGTCGCTCACCGCGTCGGTCAATCGCGCGCGGTCGCGGATCATGCGGCCATCGACGAAGATGGTCATGTGTTTGCGCAGCCCGGACTGGTCATCGAGGACGTAGCCGCGCGCCTGCGAATTGTCGGTAAAAACCGCTTCAAGAACGTCGCGCACGGTGCGGCCGGAGGCTTCGGCCTCCGGCAGCGCGACGTGGCGCTGGATGTTGGGCGTGAAGACGACCTTGGCCATTGATCGCGCTCCCTTATCGCGCTCTCTTGATCGCGTTTCCTTCATCGCGTTTCTTTGGGCGGGCACCCGGAGCGCGTCCCGACCGGATGGAACTCCTTCGCCCGCCATGCCCGCGCTTGTTGCGGGCATCCGCGTCTTTTTTTGGGCTTGCTGGTTCCAATGAAGGCGGGTGGCCGCAAAGGCGGCCATGACGTCCGCGCATGGGGTCAATTTACCGAGACTGTCGAATGGAAGCTTGGGAGCGGCGTAGGGTGGGCAAAATCGCCTGCGTAATATCGCCACGCATCGCGCGCGCGATTTTGCTCACGCAGCGATGCACATTCAACGCGTGAGCAACGGCGCGCCGCGAGTCGAGCTTGCGACGGACGCGCGCGTCTGCGCGCCGTTTGCCCACCCTACGGCGGCGAACGATCAGAAGAAAGGCAGGCTCCGCGTCAGGCGCCGCCAGAACCTGGCGGCGCTGGGATATGGGCGCGCACACGCCCACTCGATTCTTTCGATGGCTTTGCGCGAGTTCTGCAATGAAATTCGATTGTATGGCGATTGCAGGTGGGAGCCCTGAACCGAGATCGCGCTGCCCGCCTTCATGGCTTCGATGAGAGCATCCGGAAGCGCTTGCGCGCGCGTCGACAGCGGCAGCGCCGATTTGAGCGATGTCGGCACCGAAACCGCGAAGGTATCGTCATCGATGACCAGTTTGATGTCGCCGTGAATGTCGGGTCCGGGCGTGGAGAAATGCAGGGTGAGCGGCGATCTCGGCTGCTCGCAGCGGACGAATATGCAGAACCAATCGCCCGGGTTCTGCGCATCATCGGCACAGCCCTGAACGGCGCGATCTTGCTCGCCGGGAAATTTGGCCGACGTCCAGGTTGTCGCGTGCGCGTTTCCCACCAAGGCAAAGGCCATGCATCCGATGAGTAGGCTCAGCATCGCGAATCGCATCTGACACTCTCCGGGAGTCACGGGTGTTACGAGCAGCGCAGCGCAGGCCCCAGGGCGGCGGGTCGGCGACCTATAACTGAGACGACCGCCTCGGCGCGCGGATTTAAGTCCGCGCCGCTTGCACCCTGACATCGCGGAATTATCAAATTGTTAACCGACCGGCGGCGGACGTCTGGGTTGCCATCCGCCACGGCAGCCGCAATTGCGGACCGCGGGGTCGCAAAACTCAGGCGCGGGCCGCGAGGCCAGGGCGGGCGCGGTGACGCCAGACCGACGGCGGCATTGCTCCCCACTCGGAATAAAAAAGGCTCTCGATGAATCGGCCTCCTCAATTGAAACGTTGAGGATCTCGAGATCGCTCAGTGTCAGAACGGCGGCAGAGCCACAACAAGAGACGAAGAAACCCGAGGCTCGAAACCCTTCCGAAGAATAGAACCACCGATCAGCGCGTGACGTCGCAGGCGTTCGCGGTGTCGATCAACAAGGTCTTTGGACCACAGTCGCCGAAAGCAGAGGGGTTCAGGTTTGCGCGCTATAGCGTCTGCCTATACGACCGAAATGTGACGGGGATCACAGATCGCTTCCCGTCCCCCCTCTAGGGTCGCCACAGCAACATCCGGCGCCAGGAGGGAAGACATGGCACCGAAACCAGATAGGTTCGCATTTATCTTCGGGATGGCTGTTGCGGTGGCGATGACCATCCTAGCGATCACGACGTGGGCGGCCCCTCCGAATCCTGAGAGCGATTCGGCTGCGCCGATCCCGCCGAGGCAAACGATTTACCGGCCTGATCACCCGAATGTGTACTGAGGGCCGGCAAGCAGTCGGAAGACAGTCGGGCAGGTCCAACTGAAACCATCCCGTACCACGAGCGCTCGCGGGTTTTGCTCGGCCGCCCGCACTGGTAAATCGCGATCGTAGGCAATCGTCCGCTTTGCGCCCGCAGGCGGACCATAGCCGACGTCTCGGTCGGCCCGCTTTATGCCATGAACGGACTCGTGCACGACCTGCATCGTTGCAATGATTTACTCAGCTTGTCGGCGATAGCCCCCAGACTGGACGGTGGCAGGAGCGCATCAGAGACCACGCTAGGGCTGTGGCCCTGAAAGGCGCAGCTCACGCTCGGCACGAAATACGTTGCTGTAGAGGCCTGCAATCCACCAACGCCCACTCGCGGTAACATTGAGGTAACCGATAGCGGCCTGGATGTGCGGAGAGATGTTGTTCCAATAAAATTGCGGATATTTATCGACGATGTCCGCCGGCGACTCATAGCCGAGCTGCCTGTTCAAACCAATCTCTTCAAATTCGTAGTAAAGCGCATTGGCTTTTCTCAAATAGTGAGGATCGCCAAGCTGACCGATGAGATCTGCGGCGCGCAAGAGGGCTCCTTCTTCGTCAATTCCCTTCTCGTCAGTGGTCGATGCGTATGGGAATCGCGTGCATCCGATCGCACGTGCGATCCGTGCGCTGTCGAGTTCCTCGACTGCCGCAACGCGATCCAGCACGAACAGCTGCGACCGCTCAACGTGATATGGAGCAAGTGCGGCGTCGGAGGATCCGCGCGGCAATGAAATCTTGCGGCCGGTCGCATCAACGACATAGCCATCGTCCTTGTCCCCTTTGACGACGCCACGGACATACCCAATATCATGCGTCAGGCAGGCGACGATGAAGTTCGAATAATCGGCCGGTGTCGAAGGCTTCAAAAGCGCACGGCCTTTGAAGATGTCGTGGCCGGCCAGAGTGACGAGCATCGTGTGCTCGGCGTTGTGGTAGAGGGCATCGCTATTTCCGATGCATTCAAGCGCGAGCCGGGCGGCAAACGGAATGAGTTCCGCCAAGCGCGCATGCGAAGACCCGAACCGATCCTTCATATCGGAGGCGAGGAACGAGCCCAGAGCATCTGCCGCTAGCGCGGGTAGCGTAATCATGCATCGTGGCCCGAATGCTTGTTGCACAATAATCATGGATTAGTGGTCGCAGGTCAATTCGGGAGCCGAGCTGCGCGACGGCCATTGCAATCAACACGGTCTTTTGATTTCGGTCGCCGAAAGCAGAACTTTCAGGTTTCGTCCCAAGCGTAGCGGCGGCAATGGCGCGAGCCCTAAAGCGTCTCGAAACCGGGAGTGATATCCTCCATACGCCGAATTTCCACCATGGCCACCGTGAGGCCGAGCGGGCCGGCCGCCGCCTCAACCTTGCGCAGATCCAGCAGGGTGACAGGATTGCCGGCATTGGCCAAAATCGCCAGCCGGCGAAGCGCAGGGACAACCCCGCGCAAAAGCTCGAGTTGTTTGCCGGCAAGATCGCTCTGCTGGAGCGATAGGCCCGCGACATCGCCACCCGGTCGCGCCAGCCTCACGACAAAGCCAGTGCTGACCGGGTCTCCAGCCCCCGCGAGGACAATCGGAACGACCGATGTCCCCTGCTCTGCTGCGAGAGCAGTTGCGGTTCCCGCGGCAACAATGACATCGACTTTCTCCCCGACGAACTCGGCAACGATCTCGGCTGTGCGCTCGCTGCGTTCCTCCGCCCATCGAACCTTGATCGCGACGGTGCGACCTTCGACCCAGCCGAGTTCGCGCAGCCGCTGCACGAAAGCGGCGACCCGCTGGTTCTCAACCGAAGCCGTCATCGGGCTCGAGGACCCGATGCTCGGCAGCCCCACCGGCGTCTGCTGCGCGCGCGCCGCGAACGGGCAGGCGGCGGCCGCGCCGCCGAGAAGCGTGATGAACTCGCGCCGTTTCATTGAACATCCCCCATAATCCCCTACCCGCCCCAACCATTTGGTTGGAATGGGACCCGTGTCTTCCGGAATGCTCCCAATCGGTGACGTAAGAACGCAAAGAAGCCCCGCGTTGGCGGGGCTGAGTTCGGGAGGAACTATCGAAGGTGAGCACCGCATATGCGGTACCGGTCGACGAGGGTGAGACTAGCGCCGCCGTTACGCTCGCGATGTGATGGCGATCACAAAAATGCGCTTTTTTGCCGCGTGTTGCAGAAGATGTCCGCCGGCATGACCGCTCTTTCACCGAAAGCGGACGTCAATCCGGATCTCGCTATAACGCCTTGGTGCCAAAACCCATTTCCCTGCTATAGCTCGCTCCAGCCCCGAGGAGCCGGCGAGGTTGCCGCCAGGATGTGCCCGCGCTGGCGGGAAACGGGCAAAATAAGCCGACGACTGTAAGGGAGGCGAAACGTGGAAACGATTAACCACGATCCGGGAATGGACAAACCTCAAAAGACACCGAAAGAGCTTGAGGGCATGCTGCGCGCAGCGCTGCAAGAGAAGCGCGGTGCAATCGTCGACGACTTCAACATCCGTGTCTTTCGAACAAAGGCAGGGCTCCCCGACTGGGCCGCAGAGATCCTTGGAGAGAAACGCGTCGTCGAAGACGATGTCAAATATATCTTTGCAAGCACCACACTCGACCTGCAGAGGCAGTTCGGATTAGCCGACTGACTGCCGCGGCCCGCTGAGACCTATCGTCCGCTCCACGCATGTTCCTCGTAGTGCAGGCCCAGCCAGTCCATTCCGTAATCGTTTTGTGGGTCTCGCATGATGGTGTGGATGTGATTGGGCTCCTGAACGGCGAATTCGATGATCAGCCGAGGTCCATGAATCCGATAGTAGAAGGGGCTGCGAACATCGTTGGTCGGACCGCGCCACGAAAAGTGCAACTGGTCGAGGCCAGCGCGTCGAATGGCATCAAGGTGCCTCTCGGCCGCGTCAAAATCCGCGTTGCCCACGTACTCTTCGACCAACGCGAACAGCAATTTCTTTTGTGGCGCATCGAGATCGCTGACAGGAAGTCCCTCGAATCGGCTCAGGCTGTTGCGCCGGCCGACGCCCGTCAGCACATCGGAAAAGAGCGGCTCGGTGGAGAGGACGGCAACCTTGGCCTGCTGCGGATGGAGCGAGCCGACGAGATCGAGGCCGCGCAGCCCTTCGTGACTGAGTACCGCAAAACCGGCATATGGTCCCGTCAAATCCTCCAACGGCTGAGCGCCCAGGAACAAGGGCGCGGCCGTCACCCGGCCGCCGGCAGAGGTAAACGTCGCGCCGAGATGATGACCCGTAAGCAACCAAGCCCAAGGTTGGCCGCGCACCGGCTCGCCGAAGATTGCAATCCAATAGTTCGCCGACCCCATGCTCTCGATCGCGTTGCGTCCGGCCCTCGGCCTGGGAGGATTGTGTTGCAGGTATTCCAGCTCCTCGGTCCGCAGAACGTCGTCATGGCGCATGATCGCTGCGATCTTGTGATAGCCCTGGCTGCTCGTGGAGGCGCGCAGCAGACCGTGCAGTCGGCGCCTGCTTTCCAAGCCAAGCGCGCCGACATTTATTCCAACCCGCGCAACGAGAGCGACCGGTAGATTGCTCCACGACGTCCTTTGATCCGCTTGGAGCGGAAAGGAGACGGCCTTGCGCGCGGCTTCGTCGAGCGATTCGAGAAAGGCCGTGGCGGCGTCCCGCATACGCCATGCAGAATCCGTGTCCGCCGTGGACGGTGACTGGCTGGCGCCTTGCGCAACGGCTTCGCGCAATTGCTGGGCGAGCAAAGCCGCAGCGGCAAGACTCAATCCGAAATGTCGTCGGTTCATGACGCCTCTCTCTAATTTTTGAATGAGCTGCGGACTTTGATCTCGGTCAGCCTAATGCTTGCTTGAGCCAGTGGACATTGCGTTCCCATTAAATCCTCGTAAGAAATGTTCCGATCGGTAGCGGCGCTTGCCGTGCGTCGGTTGGACGATGCCGAGGTCGGCAGCCGCCGAACGAATTCGACGCGTGAGGAACTCCGCTTCGCCCCTCAAAGCAGAGATCCGCGAGCTTGGCTCGATCTGTTCAGTGCCATTGGCCGAGCTGCGCGCTAATTGGCGCGCCGATAGCGCCTGGGCGAGTCGGGGGAACTCCAGCTCCCGGCGGAGGTCCCGTAGGCCGTCCCGGGGAATGGATTCGGGTAGCAAAAGCCCCCAAGCCCGCGCACCGTGGCCATGCATTCCTCTGACGAGGAATAGCCGCAACTTGTGCTGCCCAGTCTAAAGGTCCCGCACCATGTGCCGGCATGGGCAAGGGTGCTGGTCAACGACATCCCGGCCAGCGCGATTGCGACAAGAACGATCGTTCGCATGATCGCTTCCTCGACAGGCGAGGCAGTTCTTCCGCCGCGGAGCACTATAAAGCAAGACGGGGTCATCAGCCGCAGACAATTCCTGCATCTGGCGGCGGGCGAGTTAGGCCGCCCAGCGGCGCGAGGACCCAGCGAATGTGAACTGGTTCATACGGCGGGTGCGGGGCAAGCGCTATAGGCATCGGAATGCGCGAGGAGACGCCGATGTCCGATGCTGCCGCCCGCTCGAGCCATTCGTCGCTGCTTCCGACCCCCTTGGTGCTGAGCCTATTCTGCATGTTGGGTCTGCTGCTCGCGGGCGTGATCATGCTGATAATCGCGCCTGAGTACCTGACTTGGGTGGTGTCCCTCATCGAATGACATGGCCGAACCGACACCCACGGCCGGGCCCTGGCGGAACGCGGTCACAATGGCGAGCAGCGTGGGTGGTCGAGCCGAGCGATTTTGCAGTCCGCGATTGGCGATCTCGGCGATCAACGTGGTTCGCCGGCGAATGCCTGCTGCAGCGCTGACAGCCGGTCGAGCGCGGCGGACGGCAGCGGGCCTTTTTGGACCGCGGCGAGCGCGTCCTCGAACTGTTGCGGCGTTGCCATGCCGACCAGGATGGTGCCCATCGCCGGATGCGAGAGCGCAAACCGCGTGGCCGCTTCGGTCAGGCTCGCGGCAAACCCCTCCTTCACCAGGGGCATCAGTCGGCGGGCGCGCACGATATCGGCGTCGTAGCTCATAGCCGAGCCGATCGGCTCGGGCGGCGGGGAAGCAATCGGATGGCGCTCGGCCGCGCCGGACAGCGCGCCGCCGGCAAGCACGCGGATGCCGACGACGCCGACGCCGGCCGCCCTGGTGTGATCGAACAGCCGTCCATAATCCTGTGCCGGATAGTTTGCCGGCAGCCCGGCGGCCGCGGACGGGTTGAGCATATTGTAGACCACCTGAGCGCTGTCGAAGACGCGCGCGTCGATCACCTGATGCAGCGCCGCCGTGTCGCCGATTGCGGTGAGCCCGAGGAAACGCGTCTTGCCCTGCTGACGCAGCCGGTCGAACGCCGGCACCACGTCGCCGAGCACCTGGCGGACGCTTAGCGCTTCGGAGCCGCCGGTCTCGGTGATCGCATTGTGCAGGTGGAAGATATCGATCCGGTCGAGGCGTAGTCGCGCCAGACTGGCTTCGAGCGACTTCGCCACGGCGCCGGCAATGCCCCCGAAGTCAGCGCTTGGCAGCCGCACCTTGGTGCCAACGGCCACGCCGGCCGGTTTGAGCCTTTGCAGCACGCGGCCGAGATTCTTTTCCGATTCGCCATTGCCGTACTGCACCGCGGTGTCGAAGTAGTTCACGCCGGTGGCGATCGCCCGCGCGATGGCGCGCTCCTGATCGCGCGGATCGCCGCGCACCATCAGTCCGCCGACCGCGCCGCAGCCGAAGCCCAGCACCGACAGCCGCATTCCGGTGCGCCCGAACACCCGCATTTCCATCGCCGTTCCTCCGCCTGCGCGAGCGCACCGTGCACGACTGCCGCGGCGTCTTTCGGCCTCGATCGGGTTTTTGCAACGGCGGCAAAAGGCCGACGCTCACCGGCCGCCGACATGTTCGAGATCGAGCACAACGCGCCTGATGTCCGGTCCCATGTCCTCCGCGTAGAAACCGAGTTCGGCGCACATTTGCAGCATGGCCGCGTTTTCGACCAACACGTCGCCATACACGCGCCGCAGACCTTTTTCTTTGGCATAATCTATGACGCGCTGCATCAGTAGCCAGCCGAGCCCGTGACCCTTGAACCGCGAGCGCACCAAGACCGCAAATTCCGCGGTTTTTTCGTCGAGCTCGTCCTTCAAGCGCACGAGCCCGAGCATGTGACCCGTGTCTTCGTCGAGCGCGATGAAAGCCATTTCGTGCCGGTAGTCGAGATTGGCGAGCTTATCGATCTCCGCTGCGCTCAGCTCGGCGACGTCCGCAAAAAACCGAAGTCGCAGATCCTCGGCGCTGACATCGGCCAGAAAATCCCGGTACAACGCCACGTCTTCGGGCCGCGCCCGACGGATCAGCACGCGCTCGCCGCCCGGAACCGTTTTGTGCAATTCGCTCGAGCCAGAGTCGCCCTTGTTCGGCATCGGCGCGACGAGTGCCCCTTGCGCTAGCGTTATGAAATCAGGTTTTATGCCGATTAAAGGCCGCAAGCAAACGCACGATCGGTTTTTATTTTATCGATGTGGAATGGCCTCGTGGTACGCGCAATGAGCGTCGGCGCCATTTCAAGGCCAAGCATCTTCGCAGTCTTAAGGTTGATCACCAGCCAAGGCGGCCTATGATGGACGGCGAGACGGCCTCAAGCGCTGCGCTCAAATTTGCGACGCCTCCCGCGCAAAGGAGACCTTCAATGTCTGTTCGCCAGCCTACCGCCATTGTTCTGGCGTCTGCTTTCATTGCCGGCGCGCTGCCCATGGGTGGATGGGCGGGAGGGTCGTCGGGAGGGAGCCTTCTTATTCCGACTGCGCAGGCGCAACGGACGCAGAAAAACCCCGCCGACCAGTTGCGATCCCAGGTGGAAACCCTCATCAATCGCCTGCGCGGCCGCGACATGCCCGAGGGCATCGTTAAATCGAACGGTCGCATCGAGGCCACGCAGGTCGACGTCGCGGCGAAATATCCCGGCCGGCTGGCGACGTTGACGGTGGACGAAGGCGACGAGGTCACGGCTGGACAGAGGGTTGCCACCATCTCGTCGCCCGAAACCGAAGCCCAGCTGCGCGCCGCCCAGGCGCAGGTGTTGAAAGCGAAACAGGCATTGGCGGAAGCTGTTGCGCTCATCGCCCAGCGCAAGAGCGACTTGGATTTTACCAGAACGGATTATGACCGTGGAAAAATGCTCATCGAGCACGGGAACATACCGCAGCAGGTGGTAGACCAGCGTCGCAACAAATTCGCGGAGGCCGGATATGTTGCGGCCAGCGCCAAGCGTGACGAGGCTGACGCCGCGATCAAGGCCGCCGAGGCCGATGTCGAGCGGCTGCAGGCGATTCTGGTCGACCTGGTGCTGGTGTCGCCGAGAAGTGGGAGGGTGCAGTACCGGCTTGCCCGCGCCGGCGAGGTGGTTGCCGCAGGACAGCGGGTTCTGACCATCCTCGATCTCAACGACGTGTACATGACGATCTATCTGCCCGCTGATGTTGCCGGCCAGCTCACGCTCGGCGACGAGGCGCGCGTCATCGCCGATCCCGTTCCCCAATACGTCATTCCCGCGACGATCAGCTTCGTCGCGACCGACGCCCAGTTCACGCCGAAGAGCGTCGAGACCGCCGAGGAGCGGCAGAAACTGATGTTCCGCGTCAAGCTCCAGGGAGATCCCAAGGTTTTGGATAAATACCATCGGCAGGTGAAGACCGGCGTGCGCGGCCTCGGCTTCGTCCGCACCGACCCCAAGATCGCATGGCCTGAAGAACTGGTGGTGAAGCTTCCCCAATGACCGATGCCGTTGTCGCCAGAATCGAGGGGGTAACGCACCGCTACGGGAGGACGTTCGCGCTCAACGACCTCATCCTCGATATTCCTGCCCGGTGCATGGTGGGAATGATCGGGCCCGACGGCGTCGGCAAATCCACCTTGCTCGGCCTCATCTCCGGGGTGCGCAAGATCCAAACCGGCAAAGTCACGGTGCTGGATGGAAACATGGCGGATGCCGCGCATCGTAGAGCGAGTTACGGCCGTATCGCCTATATGCCGCAAGGGTTGGGCCGCAATCTCTATCCGACGCTCAGCGTGTTCGACAACATCGATTTCTTCGGCCGCTTGTTCGGGCAGGGCGGAGCCGAGCGCAGAGCGCGCATCGACGAACTCTTGGTGGCCACGGGGCTCGACCCGTTTGCAGCTCGACCATGCGGCAAGCTCTCAGGCGGCATGAAGCAGAAAGTCAGCCTCTGCTGCGCGCTGATGCACGATCCGGATCTGCTCGTTCTCGACGAGCCGACGACCGGCGTCGATCCGCTCTCGCGCAGGCAGTTCTGGGAGCTAATCGATTCGATCCGCGCGCGGCGGCCGGCCATGAGCGTGATCGTCGCGACGGCTTATATGGACGAGGCCAGCCGTTTCGACTGGCTTGCCGCCATGGACGATGGGAAGGTCATCGCGCGTGGCGCGCCGAAGGAGATCCTCGCCAAAGCGCAAAAGACCACGCTGGATGACGCCTTCATCGCCCTTCTTCCACCAGAAAAGCGCGCACAGCATCAGGAGGTTATCGTGCGTCCGCGCACCATCAGCGCTGATGAGACCCCGGCGATCGAAGCAGATGGTCTGACCCGCCGCTTTGGCAACTTCGTCGCCGTCGATCATGTGAGTTTTCGTATCGCGCGTGGCGAGATCTTTGGCTTCCTCGGCTCGAACGGCAGCGGCAAAACAACAACGATGAAGATGCTGACGGGGCTCCTGCCCGCCACCGAAGGCTCGGCGAAATTGTTTGGAAAGCCCATGGGCGCCGACGACATGGAGGCGCGGCGCAACGTCGGCTACATGACGCAGGCGTTTTCCCTCTACAGCGAACTCACCGTCCGGCAGAATCTCGATCTGCATGCGCGTCTCTACCATCTGCCGGCAAATGAGATCGAAGGCCGGATCAAGGAGCTGCTGGAACGGTACGATCTGAAGGACGTGGCGGACGCGAGGCCGGATAGCTTGCCGTTCGGCGTCAAGCAGCGGTTGCAGCTCGCCGTGGCGGTACTGCACCGGCCGGCCCTTCTCATTCTCGACGAGCCGACTTCGGGCGTCGATCCGGTTGCGCGCGACGCTTTCTGGCGCTCGCTGATCGACCTCTCCCGCAATGACGGCGTCACCATCTTCCTTTCGACCCACTTCATGAACGAGGCCGAGCGCTGCGACCGTATTTCGCTGATGCACCGAGGAAGGGTGCTTGCCGTCGGCGCGCCGCAGGAGCTGGTCAAGGAGCGCGGCAGCGCTTCTCTCGAGGACGCCTTCATCAGCTCTCTGGAGGAAGCGGCTGGAATCGACAAGACAGAGAAGACCGAGGCGCCGCAACCGGCGGCACCGCCGGCCAAGGCTGCGCCGTCGCGTGCTTCCAGGCGATTCGATCCCGGGCGGCTATGGGCTTATGCCCGGCGCGAAACCATGGAGCTGCTGCGCGATCCCATCCGGCTGTCGTTCGCGTTCGTCGGTCCTGTCATTCTGATGTTGGCCTTCGGCTACGGTATCACCTTCGATGTCGAGAATCTGAAATTTGCGGCCTTTGACCAGGACGAGACGCCGGAAAGCCACAGACTGATCGAAAACTTCTCGGGTTCCCGTTATTTCTCTGAACAGCCTCCGATCAGTTCCGCCGCCGAGATTGAGCAACGGATGAAAAGCGGGGAGCTGGCAGTCGTCGTTGAAATTCCCGCCGGGTTCGGCCGCGATCTTGCAAGCCTGCATCCGCCTGAGGTCGGTGTCTGGATCGACGGCGCCATGCCGTTCCGCGGCGAGACCGCGAAAGGCTACGTCACCGGGCTGGGCCTGAAATATGCGAAGGATCTCGCGGTCGAGCGCCTCGGCCCCAACATCGCGTCCAACGTCTACCTTGGCGGCCTCAATTTGGAAAATCGGTTCCGCTACAACCAGGCCTTCAAGAGCGTCTTCGCCATGGTTCCGACCGTGATCGTGATGATGTTGATTTTGATCCCGGCGATCATGGCGACCATCGCTGTCGTGCTCGAGAAGGAAACCGGTTCGATCGCAAATTTCCGCTCCACTCCCATCAGCAAATTCGAGTTCCTGGTGGGCAAGCAGTTCCCGTATGTCGCCGTTGGAATGTTGACCTTTACCCTTCTGGTGCTGATGGCGTTTTTCGTTTTCCACGTGCCGGTCAAGGGGTCTTTCGCAGCCCTCGCGTTCGGCACGCTGCTCTATGTTTTCTCGACTTGCGGTTTCGGGCAACTCGTCTCGACCTTCACTCAGACCCAGGTAGCGGCAGTCTTTGCGACCACGGTTCTCTCCGTCATACCGACGGTAAACTTTTCCGGTTTGCTCGTGCCCGTGTCCTCCCTCACTGGTCAGGGAAGGCTTATCGGCCTGATGTTTCCAGCGGCCTGGTTCCAGCCGATCAGCGTTGGCACCTTCACCAAAGGACTCGGGTTTTCCGATCTCTGGTTCAATGCGCTCGTCCTTGCGGCCTTCGCGCTCGTCTACCTCCTTGCCGCGCAGACAGTGCTGCAGAAGCAGGAGCGCTGAGATGTCGGTGGCAACTCCGTCGGCAGGGGCGACCTCGCAAGGAGTGACCAAGGCGAAGCGGCCCAGGAGCAATCGGCTCGCCAAGCTGCGCGTGCACCTGGCCAACATCTATCGGCTGATGATCAAGGAGCTGCGCAGCATCCGCTCCGACCCGATCATGCTGGCGCTTGTCGCCTATAGCTTCACCATCGCCATCTACGCCGTTGCCACCGGCGCCTCGACGGAAGCGACCAATCTTTCAGTTGGAATCGTCGACGAAGACCATTCCGACCTGTCGCGCCGAATTGCGGACGGCCTCACTCCGCCGACATTCAAGCCGGCGGTGGAAATCGCCGCGACAGAGATCGATGCATCGATGGATTCGGAGCGTTTTATCTTCGTCATTGAAATTCCCCCAAAGTTTCAGGAGGATATTCTCGCGGGGCGACAGCCGTCGGTTCAGGTCAACGTAAATGCCACTGCCGTGGCCCAGGCCTTCAATGGCATGACCTACATCGAGAACGTCATCGTCAACTACGTCACAGAGTTCGTCACCGGACGCGAGGGACTGATGGGCGTGCCGGTCAAAACGGTTGTCCGCGCAAAGTTCAACCCGAATTTGAAGTCAAGCTGGTTCTCCTCGGTGATGCAGGTGATCAACAATCTCACCATGCTGACCGTAATCCTGACCGGCGCGGCGCTCATTCGCGAGCGCGAGCAGGGCACGGTCGAGCATCTCCTCGTCATGCCTGTGGTTCCGGCCGAGATCATGTTGTCGAAGATGCTGGCCAATGGCATCGTCATTCTCGCTGCGGCCGAGCTATCGCTGTTGGTTGTCGTGCAGTGGTGGCTGCAGGTGCCGATCGCGGGATCGACCCTGCTGTTTCTCGGCGGCTCGTGCTTTTATGTGTTCACGGTCGCGGCGCTCGGCATTCTTCTTGGCACTGTCGCCGCTACGATGGGGCAGTTCGGACTGCTGGCGATTCCCGTGCTATTGGTCATGATGCTGCTGTCGGGAGGCACGACGCCCATGGAGAGCATGCCGGTCTGGCTGCAGTACCTCATGAAGGTGATCAGCCCGACGCCGCATTTCGTCGTTTTCTCCCAGGATGTGCTTTATCGCGGCGCCGGCCTCTCAATCGTATGGCCTGAGATTTTGGCCACGGCGGCCATCGGCGCTGTTTACTTCGCGTTCGCTTTGCGCCGCTTCCGCAGCGTGATCTTTGGAGGCTGAACGAGCGGAGAAGGCGCCCATGCGACTCAACTACGCCGCGATCGCACCGGAAGCCACAAAAGCTTTGGCGGGGGTCAACGCCGCGTTGCTGCGCGCGGGGCTCGACAAGCGTCTCATGGACCTTCTTTTCCTGCGTGTGTCGCAGATCAACGGCTGCTCCTATTGCGTCGATGAACACGCGCGTGACTTGCGGCGGGCCGGCGAGTCCAACGAACGCCTGGATGGCCTCGCCGCATGGCGAGAGAGCCCCTACTTCACGGAGGCCGAGAAAGCTGCGCTCGAATGGGCCGAGTCGCTGACCCACGTCGAAGTGACGCATGCCCCGGACGCAGCCTATGAGCCGCTGACGCGCCACTATGACGACAAGCAGGTGGCCAACATCACCTACGCCATCGCGCTGATGAACGCCTGGAACCGCGTCGCCATAGGATTCCAAGCGGCGCCCCGCCCCGCAAAGTGAGCAACGGCGCCGCCGGATCGGCGGATCGTCAGCTACGTCGCCGAGTACCAAGCCGAAATTCGATGACGGCTTTAGCTGATCCAGGTCGCCGCCGCGAGCACGACAATCCCCGTGACGAACGCGGCCATGCAGGAATACAGCAAGATTTCATTGAGAACTCTAACCATCGCACTCTCCCACACGCGGCTTCGCGCTGACCCGCCGCGGCTCCAGGGCATTCCGGCACATTGGACGGTGAAATGTTACCAATTGGATAACAAAGAAGGCCGAGATGGGACGAAAAAGCGCCCTCGGCGCGGGCCGGCATCATCGGCGCCATGGCGAGGCCGCGCGCCCTGGCGCTGGTCAGGTCGAACGGGCACGGACGCGGTTACGGCCGATGCATCCGTGCGCCATGCTCCGTCGTCGATCTAGCCCGTTGCGTGTCCGCGCAGGCGCAGCGAAAGCCAGACCTCGAGAATGCCGTAGAGCACCGCGTAGATGCCGATGACGTAGAGCAAGGCCAACGCGCCGGTCCCGGGCTGCGCCACCAGAATCAATCCGAAGATGACCGAGAGCACGCCGCTCGCGATCAGCAGCCACTCGTTGTCGATCTCCTTGCGCAGCCTGATCGCGCCCACGATTTGCAGGATCCCGGTCGCGATCGCCCAGCCGGCGATGAACAGCAGCAGCACGAGCGCAGTGATGCCGGGCCAGGCGAATGTCAGGATTCCGACCGCTATCCCTAAGAGTCCGACGAGCGCGAGCCACCAGCGCGGCGCCGGGGCGCCGCCCATGACCGCCTCCACGAGCGCCAGCACGCCGTCGGCGAGCGCGTAGGCGCCGTAGAGAAGCACCAGCGTGAGCAGCGTTATTCCCGGCCAGACGAAGGCGAGTACCCCGAACAGGATGGCGCAGATGCCGCGCAGCAGTAGCAGCCACCAATGCTTGGCGAGTGCGTGCAGCAGCAGACCCGGCACTGGTGGACTAGCAACGTGTGCCATGACAGACCTCCCTCGATGTTGCGCCGACCAGCCTTATAGGACCCTGGGGAGCCCATTCGCCACGTGTGCGAAGGTATCGGGGAAACCGCTATTGAGAACCCGATTCCCGGCACCCCATCTCTTGCGCGCGAGCACTGAGCGGCCACTTTATTGCCGGGCCGCCAACACGCGTAACGCGCTCGCGCCGTTCCGTTTGGTCCGCTGCCAGTCGGTGGCGAATTGCAGAATATCGAATTAGGAATGGGCAGTCAGGAGGTATCGGAGCGAATTTACAAACCGCGCGACCCCGCCCGGCGACCTGCGCCGGGTTGTTCGTACCACCGGCTAGGCCCCGGGCGCGGGCGATCTAGGAGGGAGCGCCCAGCCCTTGCGCAGAGAGAGCGTTCCTTATGCGAGGCTGCGGCGGTACTCGGTAGGCGTTTCGCCGGTGAGCTTGCGAAACACTGAGGTAAACGAGCTTGTCTCGCTGAAACCGACACCGAGTCCAATTTCCGTCACCGACAGCTTGCGCTCAGCCAGCAAGGTCTTGGCACGCTCAATTCGCCGGCTCGTCAGATATCGGTGTGGCGGCATGCCGAACGAGTCCTTGAACGCTCGGGAAAAATGGAACGGGCTGAGCTGTACGAGCCGAGCCAGGGACGACAGCGAGATTTCATCGGCAAGATGCTCTTCGATATATTGCGTCAACTTCTTTTGCTGCCACCCGGGGAGCCCTCCGCGCGCGTCCGATACCGCAGATGAGCCACCTTCGTTCATGCGCGAGAGCTCGTGCGCCAACGCAATGCTGAGCGCTTCCACATAGGCGCTTCGGGATCGACATGGATACTGCAGCTGCGCCTTGAGCTTGAGGGCGGTCGCCCAAACGTCAGGATCGAAAAAGAACAATCGTGGCCTGAAGTCGATCTCGGCAAAGCGAAGTTCGGACAACAACGGACTCAGCGGGTCGATGTAGAGGAAAGTGCTGCGCAGCAAGGCACGCGGTTTTTGCCAGCCATAGAACCGGTGCCCCGCGGGAATGAAAGTCATCCTCCGATTCCACTCGCGACGGTTGGACCTTGGTAATCCCTCGACCAGCGTTTCGCCGTCGTGCCTCTCGGCGCGTTCGGACGCGATCAGGAGATGCCGGGACCCCTTGAATTCGTAATCGAAGCACTCATGCCGAATCACCTCGACCTGCTCGGGTTGGACCAGGCCCCAATCGGCGCTTTGACGCTGGGCGATTGCGGGAGGGGTAACTGCAATATGCGGTATGCCTGTCATCGGATTAGCAAGGTCACTCACGTTCATCTCCTGCTCGCATGACAATGCGTTTCTGCCCTCGGAGTATCCTGGTGTTCAGGTCGCGCTGTTTCGGCGCGACGTTCATTCGCCTTGCCTTCGTACGCGGCGCGGCCCAGCGATCGGAATGCGCAGCCCCATGCCGCCTAATCCGGTTTTGC
>WNFX01001894.1_pt1 | contig 23670 bp, 27 predicted proteins | sample 5400111 | NCBI WGS metagenome assembly WNFX01 (sample SAMN13153363, study PRJNA577476) | soil metagenome | isolation source: 40 cm soil or saprolite under grassland replicate 1 | place: USA:California | collected 2016-06-15
CGACTTCTGGGAGTGGCGGGCCGAGATGTATCGGTTCACCGAATGGGACCCGGCCGACTACTTCAAGCACGCCCAGTTCGTGTTCAGGGAGATGCTGGAGGCGGGCATCACCACCGTGGGAGAGTTTCATTACCTGCACGGTCACGGCAACGAGCTCGGTGAGGCGCTGCTCGACGCGGCCCGCGAGGAAGGCATTCGAATCACCCTCATCGATGCGTGCTACCTGCGCGGCGGCCTCGACGGCAGGCCGCTCGAAGCCGAGCAGCTGACGTTTTCTGACGGTGACGCGGATCGCTGGGCACTGCGCATGGACCAGCTTCGCGACACGGCCGGCGCTCGAATCGCGGCGGCCATCCACAGCGTGCGGGCGGTGGACAGCGAATCGATGCGCATCGTCGCGACGTATGCGCGAATGCGCGGCATGCCGCTCCACGTGCACCTCGCGGAGCAACCGGCCGAGGTCGAGGAGTGCATGCAGGTCGAGGGCTGCACTCCGACCGAGCTGCTTGACCGCGAGGGAATTCTCGGCCCGGACCTGACCGCGATCCACGCGATCCACGTCAGCGAACGCGACATCGGGCTCCTGGGCGACAACCAGGTATCGATCTGCGGATGTCCGACCACCGAGCGCGACCTCGGAGATCAGGTAGGGCCGATCGGCGCGCTTGCCGAGGCGGGCTGCGCTCTTACCCTGGGCAGCGATTCCAACGCCGTCACCGACCTGCTCGTAGAAGCGCGCGCCATCGAGCTCGACCAGAGACGCGCAACCGGCCGGCGGGTCATCCACCAGCCCGAGGACTTGCTCCGCGCCGCGACCGTCGGCGGTATGCAGTCGCTCGGCTGGGATGGAGGTGAGCTGATACCGGGCATGCTCGCCGACTTCATCACCTTCGACCAGCCGTACGGTCTGTGGCGTGAGCTCAACCCGGCGTACCTCGTCTACGGGTTCTCGGGGCACGATGTCACCAACGTCGTGGTCGGCGGCAAGACCGTGGTCACCAGGTGAAACGGCTGCGCCGAGTCGGCAGGCTCTTCACCGGCACACCGGAGGGGGTGATCGAGAACGCAGCGGTGATATGGGACGGCGAGCGCATCGTCTGGTGCGGCAGGCACGGCGAAGAACCTCGCGAGCTGCAGGACTCGATCACCGAAGAGCACGACTGTGAGGGTGGGCTCGTCACCGCAGGACTCATCGACTCCCACACGCATCCTGTGTATGCCGGCGACCGCATGACCGAGGTCGCCATGCGTACGGCGGGCGCTTCCTACGCCGAAGTGGCGAGAGCAGGCGGTGGCATCCGCGCCACGGTGAAAGCGACACGCGAGGCATCGCACAAGTTTCTCGAGGAGTCGACGGCGCGAAGGCTGCGCTCGTGGCTGGAGGGCGGCGCAACGACGGTCGAAGCCAAGACCGGATACCACCTGCAGCGCGCCGGCGAGCTCGAAGCCACACGATTGCTGGCGAGACTCGGCGCGCGCAGGGACCTGCCCCGAATCGAGGTGACATTTCTCGCTGCCCACGCACTGCCACCCGATAAAGGAGCGCGCCTCGGCGCCTACACGAAAGAGGTCGCGGAATGGTGCGACGACGCATACCTTGCGGGCGCTCGCTTCTGTGACGTCTTTTGCGACGTGGGTTACTTCAGCGTCGCGCAGTCGCGCGCGATTCTCAAAGCAGGCATGAAAGCGAAGTTGCTTCCGCGCCTCCATGCCGACGAGCTGGACCGCACGGGAGGCGCGCGACTTGCGGCGGAGCTGCACGCGGTCTCGGCCGATCACCTGCTGCGCGCCAACCGCGGCGATGCCGCGGCCCTGGCCCGCGCCGGCGTGGCCGCGACGCTCGCACCGGGGACTGCGCTTTCCATCGGCAAGCTGCCACCGGTCAGAGATCTGGTCGATTCAGGTGCGGTGATCGCGCTCGGGACGGATCACAACCCGGGCACGAGCGGGATCACGAGCATGAGTGTTGTCGTTGCGCTGGCGGTCGCGGTTTTCAAAATGTCGGTCGAGCGCGCCCTGGTGGCCGCGACGGTGGGCGGCGCCCGCTCGCTGAGCCGGTCAGATCGGGGCAGGATCGCGCCCGGCCAGCTCGCCGACCTGGTCCTCTGGGATGCCGAGCACGAGGGCGCATTCGCGTGGGCATACGGGCTCAAGGCTCGTGTCGTCTGGCTGAGAGGCACAGAACAATTTGCGTCCTAACTTGTTGCTAATTGCGTGCAATCAGCTATAAGTTGCACCTGAAACGGCCGCCCGCTCACCGAAAAACGAATCAAACCGCGGTCAAATGGAGGAAGGCTAGTCGTGCAATCAATGTCAAAGTGGAATCCCCTGGCGCTGAAGATTCTCATGTGGGTCATGGGGGTCTTGCTCGTGGTCAGCTCCGCGGCGAGCTTCATTGGAGCTTCCGTCTTCCAGTCCGGCGCCGGGATCGCCGGTGCCGCGAGCGCCCCCGTCGCCGGGATAGCCTTCGGCGCGGGAATCATGATCGCGGGGTTTGACCCGGTCGCCAACGTGAGCTGGGTGCGCGCGCTGGTGCTCTACGCGATCCTCGAGGTCGTCTACCAGATCTTCACTCAGATCACGATCGGGGCCTTCGACGTCATCTCCTTCGTCATCGCGATCCTGGTCGCCGTCCTTGTACTGGTGCTCTACCCGAACAAGCCGGCGCTGTGGATGCAGGGCGGGATGTCGTCCGGGGCGCGCGCGTAAGCAACCGCAACAGCGATTTCTTAAGGGGCGGCGCATCGCCGCCCCTTTCTCTTTTATCCGGTGATGACCTCCGATGCCGCGAGCTCGTCGTGGAGCGGTCTTTGTGACACCCACGATGCAGGGATCAGGAGGAACCGAAACAACGCCTGGGTGGCGCTGAGCCGCGAGCCGTCCACGGCGACGACTTTCTGTCTCATCACCAGCCCGCCGAGCGTGCGCCCGAACGCGCTCCAGCACGCGACGTGGTAGGCGGCTGCGATCACCAGCGTCGATCCGATCCTGCGGCGGCCGGTCAGCCGGGCCAGGGTGAGGACGAACGCGACGTCGACTGACCCGGCACGGAACCTGTCCCGGGCGGTTGGTCGCACGCCCGGAGCCGGTTCTGGGCCCCGAAGGCGCAGCAGGTAGAGGCGGGTGAACAGCTGGTGGACCTGGAGTTGGGTGAGGTCGTAGATCGGCCGCGGGAGGCTCGGCGCGTAGCCGGTGACCGTTGCCTCGATTCTCCCGCCGGAGGCCTGGACGCGCAAGGTGCCCCCGGGCCGGCCGGCCAGAAGTCCGCCCTCGATCGCCCAGTCGACGGAGTTCCGGGTGACCTTCGGCCTACCGAAGCGAAGGAGCGTCAGCGGCCCGGCGACCACCGAGTTTGTGCGGACCCTGACCAGCCCGAGGGTCACGGCGGAGATGGCCTCGGCGTAGCCGTCACGCAGGCGCTGGCCGGTCAGAGGCAGGGCTGCCTCGACCGCATCTCGCGTGGACACCCGTCCACCATCCCAAGCGACCACACGCATATCTTCGTGTGCATGGCCAGGCTGGAGTTCGCCGCCGCCGTGACCGTGAGAACCTCGCCCGAGCGTGCGTTCGATTACTTCGCCGACCACCGGCATGTGGCCGAGGTGCTGGCGGGCGTGAGCCGGTGGGAGCCGATCGGGCCCAGGGCGACCGGCGTCGGCGCCCGCTACGACGTCGAGATGGTCGCGCTCGGCCTCCCGCTTCGCAACGTTTTGAGGCTCGACCGCTGGCGCCGACCGGAAGAGATCGGCTGGATCTCCGAGTCCGGGCTGATCAGGCAGGAAGGTGGATTCGAGTTCGAAGCGATCCCCGAGGGCGTGCGGATCGAGCTCCACATCGTCTACGAGCCGCCGGCTTCGGTGCTTGGCGCGGCGGTCGCCCGCCGCATGGAGGGCACGGTCCGGCGCCGCCTCGAACGCGCGCTGGAGCGAATCCGGAGAACACTCGAAGCCTAAAGTTTTCTGGATGAAGCTCACCAGCGAAGCGGGCGCCATCCTGGGGCGCGCGTCGATCGGGATGCTCGCCCTGCGTTCGGGACGGCTCCCGCTCGTCAACCCGGCCGTCTACAGCTACGCGCAGGGGTCGCTCTGGATGACCACCTCGCGATACGCGGCGAAGACGATCATTGCCCGGCGAGACCCGCGGGCCGCTTTCCTCGTCGACGGCGGCGCCAGGGCGGTTCTGCTGAGGGGAGCACTGGAGGTTTCCGACCCGCTCAATGTGTCCAATGACGTTCGCGCCTTGCTCGACGGCCCGGCTTACTTCCTCGGCCTCGCGGGTTACGCGCTCCGCAACGCTCCGTTCTTCGCCGGATACGCGCTGGACCTGATGCGCCTCCCTCGGGAGTGGATGCCTTACAACCGGGTCATCCTGCGCCTCCGAGTAAGCGACGCGGACCTCGTCGAAGGCGCCCCCTTCCCGCCCGCGCAGGCCGCGCGCGTGCCCTCGGTGCCGGCGGAGGTGAGCCGGCGTCTGGCGGGCGTGGCTCGCGGCTACGCGTGCTGGGTCGAGGGTGGCATGCCTGTCCTCAGACCGGCGTTCTGGGAGGTGGCGCGAGGTCAGGTCACCGTCGCGCCGACAGGCGGGAAGCCGCGTTCGGGCTCGCCCGGCGCGCTGGTTGTGGAATCGCACCATCGCTTCCGGCCCTCGTTGATGGTGGGCGCGTGCGTCCGGGGCACCTTCGCCGCGTCGAGTGACCACGCTGGGATCGCAGAGCGCTACGGAATCGAAGAAAGGGAGGTCCCGCCGGTCATCGACCTCAATCCAGAGCGCGTCACGTCATGGCGCGGCTTCGCGATCACGACGGCGGTCCCGCGGTCGGCGCGGCATCTGCGTGTGGCCGAAGGCTGATGCCAAGACCCGCCGCTCCAGGCGTGCGCATTCGCAAGTGGTCGTCGGGCGCATGGAGTGACGCCCCGGACGCGGTGGTGATGGAGGAGCCGCTCCAGCTGATGCTGAACGGCGACCCACTGTCGGTGGTGATGCGCACGCCAGGCGAGGACATCGAGCTGGCGCTCGGCCTGATGTTCGCGGAGGGAATCGCGCGGTCGCTCGAAGAGGTCCGGCAGGTCCGCATCAGCGCCGAGTCCGGCGAGACGGTGGCGGGCATCCAAATCGATCCTTCGCTCGTCGAGTCGAACCAGATCGACATCCATCTCGCGCGTTCGCCGCGACGGAAACCGGAGCGGTCGATGCTGTCCAGCTCGGCGTGCGGCGTCTGCGGCGCGGTGATGATCGAAGACCTGCGCCGTGACCTCGCTCCGCTGCCGGCGGGCGTGGCGGTCGACCCGGGGCTGCTGCCGGGCCTGGTCGACCGGCTGCGCTCCGGCCAAGGAGTCTTCGAGCGAACCGGCGGGCTGCACGCGGCCGGCCTCTTCACTCCCCAGGGTGAGCTGATCTGCATGCGCGAGGACGTCGGGCGGCACAACGCGCTCGACAAAGTTGTGGGCCGGATGCTCCTGGATGGCCGCCTGCCCGCGACCGGAACCATCCTCGTCGTGAGCGGCCGCGCCGGTTACGAGATCGTCCAGAAGTCGATCACGGCCGGCATGCCCGTGCTGGCCGCGGTCGGGGCACCGTCGAGTCTTGCGGTGGCGCTGGCGCGGGAGTTCAACCAGACACTGGTCGGATTTCTGCGCGGCGAACGGTTCAACGTCTACTCCGCGGCGGACCGGCTCACCGGGAACTGAGTCCTCACATGCGCGGCATTCGAAGGTGATAGCGGCGCGTCAACTCGGGGATGGACGAGGGATCCAACGTGAGGCCGTAGCGCTCCTGGATATCGCGGAGCTTGCTGCGGTCGGGCTGTCCACCTGACGCGCGCGCCAGCTCCAAAAGCTCGCGAAAGTAGCACTCGAATCCTCCCGGGACTATCAGCTCGAGGATCAGCGCCCGGTCCGGTCCTGATTCCAGAAGGCGTGGGGCACGCCCCGTGGCTTCCAGATCAGCTCGCGTGGACCGGCGGTTACAACCTGGTCGCCGACCTGCGCCTGGACCGTGCCGTACACGACGTAGCTCAGCTCGTCCTCGCGGCTGTGCGTGTGCATCGGTGACCCGAGAACGCCTGGCGCCATCGGGTGCTCGACGAGAGCGAACTCCGCCGAAGCGTGTCGCTCGATGAAGCCCATCTCGGGCTCGTCTGCCACTGGCCGACACCTTAACGGTCCCTCATGTAAATCGTTCAGCGGCATGGCTCAGAGGCTCACACCGATAATCGAGCGGTGATCTGGGCTGTCCCGAGCCGCTCGCCGGCGCGCGCGCTCGTGATCGGTGCTTACGTGCTGGCCGTCGAAGTGATGAGGACTGTGGTCATGCGCGCTCCGGGCGCGGTCGTGCCCGCGCTGATCCTGGGCGGCGCGGCGCTGATGCTCATCGCGTTGGGGATCCCGGCGCAGCGCCTCGGCCTCGGAACGTCACGCCTGCCGCTACGCATCGTCGGCGGGCTGGCGCTGGGCGCGGTCTTGCTGCTGCCCGCGGCCGCGCGGAGCGGAGCGGCGCCCTTGTTGCCGGCCGGCCTTGCTGCCGCCGCGGTCGCGGTGTCGATTGGTGAAGAGATTGCCTTTCGCGGAGCGCTGTTTGCGGCCCTCGAGGACCTGGGAGGAGCGCCGCTGGCGATCGTCGGCAGCACCCTCCTCTGGACGCTCGCCCACGCACTCTCACACCCGCCCGAGTTTCTGGGCGCAGTCGCCGCTGCGGGCTTGGTGCTTGCCTTGTGGCGATGGGCCTGTCGCGATCTGGTCGGGCCGATCCTGGGCCACGTCATCGCCGATCTCGCCCTGTGAAGAAGCTCGCGCTGATGGCCGCCGCCGCGATCATCTATGTGTTCGCGGCGTGGATGGTCGCGCCCGGCTTCTATGACGGCTTCGGACCGCCCCAGCCCTACAACTGGACGTGTCCGCCACCCCAGGCCGGGGCAAACATCAAGCCGGGCCCGGGGCACGTCACCATCAAGGTCATCGGCGGCAAGAGTGACGCGAATTCTGCATTCACCAACGACGGGCAGATCGTGATCGGCTTTCTTCCAGACGCGTTCGACGCGACGGGCAAGAGCACGATCTCCGTGGACATCAAACCGCTCGACACATGCCCCCAGCCCACGGGGATCAAGTTCGTCACGAACGTGTACCTGATCACGGCGGACGCGCCGCTGAAGAAGTCATCCAACCTGGTGCTGCGCTACTCGACCCTGGAGCCGGACCCGTCCGACGTGTACCAGGCGCCGGATCCGAACGGTCCCTGGAAATCGATCGGCAAGAACCAGCAGGCGCAGCCGTTCACCGTGGACACCAGCACGAGCTCGTTGGGCTATTTCGCGGCGGGCTACCCGGCGGCCTCGCCGCCGCCGGCCGCCATCAGGGTCGGAGGTGGGCAGCTGCTGCCCATCATCGTGGCGGCGCTGATCGTGGTCGTCGTGCTGGCGGGGCTGCCTCTCGCGGTGCTGAGGCGCCGGCGGTCACCGGGCGGGTCCGAAGAGGAGGACGACTCCTAGACGCGGCGGTAGTGCACGTGGACGACCCCGCTGTCGAAGCGGCGCTCGTCCAGCAGCTCGAGCTTGAAGTGGGCGTGGTCGGGAAGCCACCTCGTTCCGCCACCCACAACCACCGGCACGGCGAACAGGTGGTACTCGTCGACCAACCCGGCCGCGATCGCACGGGCGGCCAGCGTCGGCCCTCCGATGCCGAGGTCCCGAGATGAGGCTGCCTTCATCTGCGTGACAGCCTCAGTGTCGAACTCTCGCTCGATGCGGGTTCGTTCACTGGTGGGGGTTGAGAGAGTCTTCGAGAAGACGACCTTGTCGGCGGCTCGCCAGATCTCCGCGTAGTCGCGCATGAATGCCGGCTGGTCCTCGAGTGGCAGCGTCTCCCACGCGACCATCACCTCGTACATGCTCCGGCCGTAGAGGTAGGTACCGGTCGAACGCTCGAGGTCGTTCACGAAGCGGTGCACCTCCTCGTCCGGCGCGGCCCAGTCGAAGTTCCCGCGCTCGTCGGCGACGTATCCATCGAGCGAAGCGATCGCGGTGTAGATGAGACGGGCCACGGCTCAGTCGTACTTGATCGCTTCGAAGAGAGTGCCGCATCGGCGGCACCTGTACTGGAGCGTCATCGCCTGCGTGCCGAAGAGCGAGATGACCTCGGCGTCCCGCGCCTTGCAGTGCGGGCAGGCAGGCTCAGCTCGCGGCTTGTTTGGCCGCGGTGGGCGGCGCGTACTTCTTCTCCTCGAGGCCCCGCAGCATGCCGAACGTGTGCGCGTCGATCGCACCCGGCTTGCCCCGGCGGCGAACCGAATCCCAGCGTTTCCAGTCGACCTGTACGTGCGGCGACTTTGCCTCCAGCTGCTCTTCCAGGCGCGCCTGCAGCTCCGCGGGCCCCATGGCCAGCTTGCCTTCTCGGTGCAGGGCCGCGGTCTCGCCGTCCGACGGGCCGAACCACTCGATCGCTTCCTGCCACGCTCGATTCAGCGGTTCCCTGTCGATGCCGGAGCGCAGCCAGCTGCGGCCGTGCAGGAAGTGGTAGCGCTCTTCCATGAGCATCTTGCGAAGCCTGTGCTGCAGCACTTCCACCGATCCGCCGACGCACGCCTCGATCATCACGGTGAAGGCGGTGTCGAGGATTGCGTTGGCGGCGACGAACTGCGACCACTGCGCCCACGGTTGGTCGAAGTAGGCGAGGTTGCGAATGCTCCCGGGGTCCGATTCGCGCTCGGGCCCGCGCGGATCCGAACCCAGCGGCTCGAGACAGCCGTAAAGGACGCGGCTGTGGCCGAGGTCGTCGAGTCCCATCGCGGCCGCGGCGATGTCCGCCTCGAGGGATGGCGCGCGCGTTGCCCACTCGGCGTATCGAAGTCCGAGCATCTGCTTGTTGTCCGCGATGGACAGCACGAGGTCGGAAAGGCTCATGGATTTCTAATAAGTTCCAACAGCGGGAAGGAGAGCAGCGGCGCTTGCCCGGCCGCAGGCCGGGTCGGCTTTGCCGACGCCGCGATGAGAGGAAACCGGAGGTTTCCTCTCATATTTCGCCCGGCGACCAGAGTCGGATCACGTCGTCCTTGCGCACGATCGCCATCTCGCACCAGCGCTCCTCGTCATACGTCGCGCGCGCGTAGGCTATCGCGAGGTCGGCGTCGGGCGCGACCACGCTGCCGACCAGGTGGAGCGAGTCGACACGCGCCTTGCGCGCGAAAACCTCGTACTCGACAGCGTCGCCGCTGACGCGCTTGTAGCTCGTGCCGCTCAAACGGCAAGACCCCACGCTTCGAGCGCGTCGCGTCCCGCCTGCGTCATGCGGGCCGTGGTCCACGGTGGATCCCACACCACCTTCACCCTGACCTCGCGCACTCCCGGCTCGCGCATCAGACGATCACGGACGTCGTCGAGGATGAACTCGGACGCGGGGCATCCCATTGCGGTAAACGTGAGGTCGACGTCGACGACGCCGTCCTTCTCGGCCACGCCGTAGATCACACCGAGGTCGACCAGGTTCACGGGCATCTCCGGGTCTTCCACTTCCGAGAGCGCAGCCCACAACCGCTGCGTCATGACTCTTTCTTGTGCGTCTTCCGGAAGTTGTGGAACTCTTCCTGGAACATCGCGACCATCTCTGCGTTCCGCGGGCCTCGTTCACGCCAGCGGACGAGCACGTCGTCCCAGGTGATCGGCTGCTTGAAGTCCCACCGCTTGGCCTCTGCGTCGAACTCGGAGGGGAAGGGGTAGTCGAGCTCCCAGACGTCCTTGTCGTCGCGGGTCACTTTGTGCGCGGGCACTTTCACGCCGATCTGCTCACAGTACGGAACCACCGTCGAGAGCCACCACTGGCGGAGCTGGTCGTTGGTCAGGCCCTTGAGGCGGTACTCGAGCTGGGTCGAGTGCATCTTCATGGAGTCCGGCAGCCCGAACCACTCCACGCTCAAAGGAAACATCCAGTCCACCGCGCGCTGCAGCTCGTCTTTGGCCGCGCCGCCGGCCGCGCTGATGCGCTTCATCCACGTCCGGCCGTTGCGGAGGTGGAAGTTCTCCTCGAGCATCACCTTGTTCAGGCCTCGCTTCCACGGGCCGTACGAGCACTTGTCGTGGATGTCGCCGAGCAGGCAGAAGCCGGCCTGGTCGTAGAAGCCGTTCGCTACGACCAGCTCGGTCCAGCTTTCGAGCGGGACGTCGAACGCGTAGGGGTAGCGGAAGCTCTTGGGGTCGCGGCTGAAGATGAGCTTCTCCTGGTCCTCGCCGAGCTCCTCGAGGATGTGGTAGGCGATGTGCGCGTGCGCCAGCTCGTCCTGGATGATCGCGATGCCGGTCATGAAGGCGTTGATGCTCGGCGCCCGCTTCGCTGCAAGGTAGTAGGCCGGCGCGGAGATGAGCTCGGTGTCGCCCGAGACGATGAGGGTGTGCTTGAGCTCCCTCAGGTACTCGGGCGTCATCTCGTTGGGCGACTCGATCAGCTCGCCCGACTTGATCATCTGGTCGAGTTCGGCACCGCTCGGCATGAACTCATTCTCCAACAAGCCGGGCGGTAGAATCGTGATCTCCCCCAGGCAGGCGTTCCTGCCGCGCCGCGGTGGCTATAGCTCAGTTGGCAGAGCACCAGATTGTGGATCTGGGTGTCGCGGGTTCAAGTCCCGCTAGCCACCCCTTCCTTGCCTTGATGACCGCACCGAAAATTGGCCGTTGGAAACGCGCTTACTGCATTGGTCTCGCCGTGCGAAATTGGCCTCCGGCGCGGCCGATCGCCCAGCCCAGCCAGCCTGACCACACCAGTGCGAGCACCGCCCCGAGCGCAACCAGCAGCGAGCCAAGCTCGCTGGAGAACGAGACGCCCGCGTCGAAAAGCACCAGGTTGGCGAGGCCGAGCCAGTAAAAGACAGCGAGCGCCACGCTGAGCCAGCCCAGGCCGGTCGGCAGCGAATGATGCTGAAGAATCAGTCGACCCGTCCATAGCGTGCCGAGACTCGCGAACAGAAGGTAGCCACGCTGCAGCCAGTTGATGACGCCGGACCAGATGCTCGACGACGTCCCTAGAACGTTCAGATCCTGCGGGCTCATGCCGGCGCTGTCGCGGGCGACGACCTGCGCCGAGCCGACCTGAGCCAGCATCCAGAGCATCCCGACTATGGCCGCCGCCAGGAACGAGGCGTAAAGCAGCTCGCCGCGGAGGCCGTGTCCGAAAAATTCGCGCAGGACCACTGCGATCACGATCAGACAGACGAACGCAGCAATGAAGAGCAGGAACGAGATGTAGAGCTCGGGCCAGATTTGCCGGACGTAGGCGTAGTGCTTCGCCAGATCCGGCTCGGTCGGCGGGATGCCGACGCTCACGATTGTCACGAGTACTCCGGCGACGATCAGGAGGCCGCCATACGCCCAGGCGAACGCCCGACCGGTACGCGCCCACTCGCTGTCTGTTTTCACTCCGCGTGCAACACCTCGACCACGTTGGTCGACGCCGCCCATCGTCCGGGGATGAGTGCCGCCGCAATGGCGACAAGCACTCCGACGATGGGAATAGCCAGCAGCTCCAGCGGGCCGAAGATGCCGTAAGCGGCTGGTGGTGTGTCGTTGCCGGCCGAGCTGCTGATCAGGTCGAGCAAGTACCTGTGCAGACCGACACCGGCGGGTATGGCGATGATTCCGCCCACGAGCGCGATCAGCCCGGCGGACGCCGCCACCATTGCCATCACCTGGCGTGGGCTCATCCCGACTGCCTTCAGTGTCGCCGTGTCGCGCACGCGCTCCCGCGTGTTGAGCAGGAGAGTGTTAAAAATCCCACCGACCCCGATCAGCGCGATCACTGCCGCAATGATCAGAAGGACGGTGTCAATGATCTTGACCGGCCCGATGATCCCTATGTTGTTGGGCTCGACGTCGAGCAGGTCAGGCTGGGCTGCCGCAACCCGCTGGACATAAGCTCCGACGGCCGCGCCTGGAGTCAAAGTGATCAGGTAAGCGTCCGGAGTCACGTCTGGTTCCACCGCGACGAGCGTGGCCCAGTCCATGAACAGAGAGTGGCCGAGATTGTTGATGTCGTAGATCTCGCCAACGACAACCAGCGGAACCGCGTTGCCGTGAGCGCTGGCGACGAAATGGTCGCCGATTTTCAGTTTTGCATCCTGAAGCAGTGCCTTCGGCGCCAGTACCTCACCGGGTCCGCTGAACCATCGGCCTGCCACAACCATGTAGCCGAGGCGCGATGAATCGCCGCGGAACACGCGAGCGTTTACCGGGTCGCCGATGCCGGGCACAGTGAAGTTTTCTCCGGTCTCCGCAACAATTCGTGCAGTTTCCGGTTGACTGTTGATGATCCGCAGCGCGTCGGCGTCCGAGAGGGCGGGACTCTTGCGCACCACAACGTCCACGTTTCCGGCATTGGTCTCGCTGTTGTTGATCGCGGCGAAGCTCCTCGGCAGACCGAGTGCGACAGTTACGGTCGCGACGCCAAGGAGGATTGCCAGGAGGGTCAGGATCGCGCGAGCCGGCCGGGCAAAGGCGTCGCCGAAGCCAAGGACGACCGGCCGGGGAAGTCGCATCTGCGCCGCGAATCGCCGCAAGCCGCGGCCGCTCCGCCCGCGCGGAGCGCTGGCGTTGGCTATGACCACGACCGGCTTCAGCAAGCCTGCACGAAACGCCGGCAGCAGCGCGGCCAGCGCCACGATGAGCAGCGCGCCCGCCAGAGTAACTAGGTCGAGCGCAAACGAGAAGCTTGGTGTGTAGGCCAGGCCGAGCGCATGCGAGCTGTTGGCCAGCAGGGGCTGGCTGGCCAGAGTCCCGGCCGGGATGCCCACCAGGCAGGCGGCCCCTGCCGGGATGAGGATCTGCAGCTCGAACACGGCGACGACCTGGCGTGGCGTGAAACCGACGGCCTTCATGATCCCGATCTCCCGGTAGGCCGAGATCACGATCCCGGTCACCAGGTTCGCCACGATCGCCGCCGTCGCCGCCAGGGCGAAGATGCCGAACGCGATCAGCACGCTGGTGACGATCTGGTTGGTGATGTTGAAGACGTTTCGAATGAGGATGTAGTTGACGGAGCCGACGACGCTTCCCGGCGGAAGCGCGGATCGGAGTCGATCCATGTCCGCCTGCAGTTGGGCGCTCGACGGATCGGTCGCGAATCGATAGGTCATGAGGTAGTAGGACGAGTTCTTGGCGCTCAGGCCGGATATCGCCGAGCTCGGCACCCAGGCATGCTGGCTGCTCAGGTCCGCGCTTCCTTCGTCAATGTCGACGACTTCGGCCGTGACAGTGAGCACTGGTTCTTGCGCAACGCTGGTGACCTTGATCTTCTGGCCGACCCCGATGTTGTTCAGCTCGGAGAACGATCGCGTGAGCGCGATCTCATCGTTGCTGCTCGGCCAGTGACCTGCGGTGATGCGGATCTGTTCCACGGGACCGCCTGGGTCGTCACGACCGATCGTGTCCAGGCCGAATTTGCGGCTGCCGGCCTGGAATTGCAGCGAGGTGACCGGATATGGGCCACCAGAGGCCGTCGCGCCCAGAAGCTGAGGCGTGGCCGCTATCGTCTGGGGGTCCGACCTGCTGTCGTACGCGACCTGCAGGTGAGCTCCCTGCTGCGCCGCGAATGCCGTTTGATAGGGATCGCGTGTCTGCGACAGCAACGTAAGCGCCATGGTTCCGGTCCCCGCAGCAAGAAGAGTCGCGACGAAGATGACTGCGGCCTGGAGGCGTCTCCGCCTGAGATCGGCGATGGCTTTGACCAGGATGGCGGTCATCGGGATGTCTCCTCACCGCGGACGCGAACCACGTCCGAGGCGGCTCGCTCCATGGTCTCGAGTCGAGCATCGTCGACGATCTTGCCGTCCACCACGCTGACCACTCGCGACGCCTGTCGCGTGGCGAGCTTGGCGTCATGGGTGACGAGCAGGATCGTTTGCCCGTCGCGGTGAAGCTGGGCAAGAAGAGCCATGACTTGGTCGCCGCTGTGCGTGTCCAGCGCCCCAGTGGGTTCGTCAGCGAGCAGCAGGGTTGGGTTGTTGATCAGTGCGCGGGCGATGGCGACGCGCTGCTGCTGCCCCCCGCTCAGCCTCGCCGGGTAGCGGTCGGCGACATCGACCATGCCGAGTCGTTCAAGCAGCGTTCGTCCCCGAGCTTCGGCGTTCTCGCGGCCTTTCAGCTGTGCCGGGATGAGGACGTTCTCGAGAGCCGTGAGGTTGGGGAGGAGGTGGAAGAACTGGAAGACAAAGCCAACGTGATCACGCCGGAACCGTGCCAGGCCGGCCTCGCCCAGCCCGCCGAGATTCGTCCCGCCAACCACCACATCCCCGGACGTGGGCCGGTCGAGTCCGGCGATCAGGTTGAGGAGGGTCGACTTGCCGCTGCCAGAAGGCCCCATCACTGCAGTGAACTCGCCTTGCTCGATGCTCAGCGACACACCATTGAGCGCACCCGTGATCCCGCCCTGGTACACCTTGGTCACATCGGTAAGCCGAACCAGCTCGGTCATTCCGTTTTCCCACCATGCGTGTCTGCCGCCAGCTCGTCCACCCATTTCAAATCTGCCTCCGTGTGAAGTAAGGCGCCCCGAATGAGCCGCGCCAGGTCACTGCGTCCGTCGCGTCGCGCTCGCTCCTCAAGTTGGTTGAGGTCACGCAGCCGCTGCAGGTAGGCGCGCTTCTGCCGACCGAGTAGTGCCGGCAGGCTTCCGTTCGCCACCCGCGTGGCGAGGAGCAGCTTGACGTAGATGTCCTCGTGGAGCTGCTGGGGCCCGGAGTCGGGCTGTGCCAGCCAATTGACGAGCGCTTTTCGGCCTGACGGGGACAGCTCGTAGAGCAGCTTGCCCCGATCGCCCCTTGCGCCGACTGGCCTGACCAGGCCGTCCCGCTCCAGGCGCTGAAGCGTGGTGTAGATCTGCCCGATGTTGACTTCCCACGTGCCGCCGAGCATCGACTCAAACCGGTTCTTGACCTCATATCCGTGGAGCGGCTCCTCGGCAAGGAGCCCCAACACCCCGTACTTAAGCGACAACTTTCCTTGTGTCCATACTGAGTATGCATGCAGAGTATGCATGTATCCCGCTGGTGCTGTCAAGGACCGCAGCAGCCGGATTCGGTGCTTCTGGATCCAAACGCACCGGTTGAACCCCTGGGCTGCGTGCTTTGGATCCAAACGCCCGTGTCAGTAATCTGATTCGGTGGCCCGGGCTTCGATCTACGAGTTTGCCGGCGGCGAGCAGGCCTTCCTCGCGCTGGCGGCCGCCACACACGAGCGCTGCCTGGCCGATCCCGAGCTGAACCACCCCTTCTCCCATCACGTGAGCCCGGGACACATCGAGCACCTGGCGGCCTACTGGGCCGAGGTCTTCGGTGGGCCGCGCCGCTACTCGGAGTCGCTCGGCGGACACTCCGGCATGCTGTCGATCCACGCCGGCGAGGACGCCCCGGACGAGATGGGCGATCGCTTCGAGGCGTGCTTCATCCAGGCGATCGACGACGCCGAGCTCCCCAGCGACCCTGAGTTCCGCACGGCGCTGCGGGACTACATGCACTGGGCCACGCGTGAGGTCAACTCCTATTCGGCGCCGGGAACCACGGTGAAGGCCGGCCAGCCCATGCCGCACTGGTCCTGGGACGGGCTGCAGCTGACGTAACGCTCGGCCACGGGCCGCCGTTAGCTCGGGCAGATGGCACGCATCAAGATGGTCGAGGAGGCTGACGCCGTAGGGCCGCTCGCCGAGCTCTATGCCGCGAGCAAGGCGCGCAGCGTCGCGAAGGTCGTGCCCGAGATCCTGCGCACGATGAGCCTGCGCCCCGATTTCCTGAGCGCCATCAGCCAGGCCTCGGGCCTTCACTTCACCGACGGCGCGTTGTCGCGAGCCCAGCACGAGATGATCGCCTCGTACGTCTCGGCCCTGAACCGATGTCGGTATTGACTCAGCTCACATAGCTGGTTCCTGCAGTTGCAGGGCGAGGCGTACGCGAAGACGGCGCAGGCCCTGCGCGACGGCGATATCGATGCGGCAGGGGTCGACCGGCCGCACCGTCTGCTGATGGACTTTGTGGCCACGATCACAAAGCACGCGTATCGCGTCACCGACGAGCAGGTGGACGAGCTGCGCTCTGCGGGATGGACCGACGAGCAGATCGCCGAAGCCGCTTACGACACCGCCCTGTTCAATCTCTTCGTCCGCCTCGCGGACACCTTCGGCATCGAGCCGCCGGCAATTTACGAGCCGGGCGGAGTTCCGTCCGCCGCTACGCCGGCTTCAGATCGGTGAAGTCATTCGCGATCACGTAGTGACTCTGGCTGCCGGCCGTCAGGTCGCCCAGCCCCCAGCTCTTCGCGTAGGGCAGCGTCTGCTGCGAGGTCACCTTCCCTGACGCGTCCCGAGTCGTGAGCGTCGTCGTGCCGTGCAGCGAGACCCCGACCAGCCGCCGCGCCTGGGTGCTGAATTTGGGCAGGAACAGCTGCAGCTGGACGCTGTCGAAGCTGTAGGTCTTCTGCACGGACTTCCCGGCCGCCGCGTCCGTGTTGATCACATCCGTGAATTCTGTCAACCCGTCGCCCGACGCTCCGTCTTCGGCCAGCTTCAGGTCGTGGAGGCGGCGTGCCTCTGACTCGATGAGCAGGTCGAACACCACGTCGTGCGCCCATCTGTTCGCGGTCTGCTGGTTCATGCTCGAGTCGAAGGCCAGCACGTTGTCGGGGATCGTCACCGGCGGCATGGGCGGCAGCACCCACACCCGAGCGCTCGCCGAGACCGGCCCGGCGTCCTTGCGGGGCGGCAGTGCGGCCCCGGCCTCGTTGACGACCCAGCTTGCCACGTCTGGTCCGGAACCCAGGCTCGTAGCCGGTTTCGGCGTGGACCCGTCCGGCAGCTCGGGCGCCGGCTCGGGGCTGTGCGTCGACAGCTGCGCCGACACCGGGAGGGCCGTCGCGACGATGAGTGTCACGCCGAAGACCGCCGGCGCACCCCACCCGAGGCTGCGCACGACCGCCAGCGGCCCGCCCGCCTCCTCGAGGGGTGCGAGCAACCGCGCCAGGGCAAAGCGGCCGGCACACGCGAAGATCAGGCTGGCCAGGATCGCTGTCTTGGTCCAGAACTCGAGCGTGGTCGGCCCGAGCAGGAGCACCGAAAGCGCCGCCGTGATCACGCCGAAGGCAAATCGCGCGACCTGTCCGTCCGGAACGGTGCGCGGATCGGGAATCATGAAGAAGGCGAAGATCATCACCTCGGGCGAGGCGACGAGGATCTGCCAGAGCTCGGTCCCGCATATCGGTGTGGCGTGCCAGCTCGCCACCATGCAGTGGTCGGGTGCGGCTCCCAGCGCGAGGGCGACCCCTGCGGCAAACGCCGCGTAGTAGCCGAGCTCGAGCCCGAGAAGCTTGAGCTCCCAGGCGATCAGCAGGCCGCCGCCGAGCAGGATCGCGTACGTCACCATCATCCAGGGCCCGAACGGGATCCACCAGAGGTCCTGCGGCTCCGTGTACTGTGGGCCGAGCGCGACGAAGGCCAGCACGAGGCCGAGGTTGGAGGGGTTGAAGATATGCCTGCCCTTCCACCTGATCAGATACTTGGAAGCCATCGAAACGGCGACCACGCCGATGAAGATCCACATCCCTCGCGTGCTCCACCATTGGCCGTGGAACGTGCCGGGCACGCGGAGGATGAAGGCGGTGCTGTTGCCCGTAAGAAGGCCCGAGGCCGGCCACAGGATGACCCTGTCCTTGAAGAAGCCGACGACGAACTCGATCAGCGCCCCGGTTGCCAGGCAGATCAGGATCTGGGCGACTGAGAGGCGGAAGTTGAGCACCGTCTGGCCGAGCACCTGCAGCGTCAGCAGCACCGCCGCGACGTGCAGGCGCGGGTCCCGGAAGCTCGGGCCCAGCACGCGGTATTCGCGGCCGCGAATTCGGATTGTGCGCCGCCTGACCATGGTCGGGTAACGGTGATGTTAGGCGTGCCGTTACATCGGCAGGTGGCCGTGTTAGTACGAATCGTGATTGCGCTCGCGGTGCTTTTCGCCGTCGCGGCGTGCGACCCCGCCTTCGGCCTGGGCCTACCGAGCGAGCGGGCCCTGGAAGATGGCGCGGCCAACACGCTCACACACGCCAAGAGTCTCGAGATCAAAGGCTCGTACACGTCCGGCGCCGGCGCTCATTGGACGGTCGACACCCAGCTGGTGCGCCCGGACGTGCGGCACACCACGATCGCCGGCGCAAACCTGAAGGTCGAAGCGATCGTCATCGGCGGCGACGGCTTCTTCCGCGGCCAGGCGTTCCTGGCGGCTCACATGGGCAGCGACCCGCTATCGCAGAACCTGGCCCGGGCGGCAGGCAATGCGTGGTGGAAGGGGCCGGCCAGCTATGTGCCACGGATGACCGAGTTCACTGACGGCGCTGCCTTCCGCACCACATTTCTGGGCTCCGTCAACACGCAGCGCGCGGACCGCCAATCAGTTGACGGCCAGCCGGCCGTACAACTGTCGGGACGGCGCGCCGACGTCTTCATCTCTGCCACGCCGCCACACCACCTGCTGCGCGTGCACCTCAAGAACGGCGCGGTGATCGACGGAATGTCAGCGGTGGATTTCAAATACAGCGCGTTCGACCAGGACTTCAAGATCGTCGCCCCCACCGACGTGATCGATTTCTCGAACCTCTCGACTCTCCCGCCGATCTACACCGTCGAATCGGTGGACACCTCGCGCTGCGCAAGTCCGTGCATCGTCCAGGCCAACCTGCGCAACCTGGGTGGCGCTATGGGCGCGATCGCCCCGTCCACGGTGACCTTCACCATGACGGGCTCTATTTCGGGGACGGCGCTCGGCAGCTGCCAGACCCCGGTCATTCCTGACGTCGGCTACAACCAGACGATCACGGTGGGTTGCACCATCAACGCGTCAGGCCCGGCCGAGAATCCAGCTGTGGTCACTGCCGCTGCGACCAACCCAGGCCGCGGATCAGCTCCCGTCAATCCTTAGAGCTTCCTCATAGCTCGGGCCGGTAACCTCGAAGAGGATGAGGTGGTGGCTCGCGGCGATGTTGCTGCTCATCGTCGCCTGCGGACAGGCTCCGACGAAACCCGCGACGCAGGCTCGTCACGTGTTCTTGATCGTGATGGAGAACCACTCCTATGACCAGGCGATGTCAGGCAAGTTCACCGCCTCGCTGGCGAAGCAATATGGTGTTGCTGGCAACTACCATGCGATCACGCACCCGAGCCTGCCGAACTACCTCGCGATCACCTCCGGCAAGACGTGGGGGATTCGAGACGACAGCTACCACGTCCTGCCGTCGGGATCGGACCTCGGCCACCAGCTGACCACGGCCGGCGTGAGCTGGCGCGCGTACATGGAGGGGATGACCGACGCGGGATGCATCGACAGCCCGCTGCCGTACGACCCCGGCCACAACCCCTTTGTGTTCTACGGCGGCAAGTGCCCTCCCAACGTTGTGCCTCTGACCGAGCTTCGCGGCGACCTCGCCGGCGACACGCCGCGGTTCGTCTGGATCACGCCGGACCGCTGCAACGACACACACGACTGCGCCGTCTCGGTCGGAGACGACTGGCTGCGAAGGCAGGTGGGGGAGATCACCGCGTCCGCAGCCTGGAAAGACGGCGGAGTGCTGTTCATCACGTGGGAGGAGGACGACGGCAGTGCTGGCAACCGCGTGCTGACGCTGGTGATCGCGCCCGGCCTCTCACATCGCACGAGCTCAGCGGACTACAACCACTACTCGCTGCTGGCGACGATCGAGGACCTGCTCGGTGTTCCGCGGCTGGCCAACGCAACGCAGGCGACCGCGATGAACGACCTGGTCAGGTAGGCCTCTACCTTTATCTATGTGATCGTCTGCGACGTCGGCCCGCGTGACGGCCTGCAGAACGAGGCGAAGACGCTGGAACCCATGGTGCGCGCGCAGCTCTGCGACCGCCTCGCCCGCGCAGGCCTGAGGCGAATGGAGGCGGCGAGCTTCGTCAATCCAAAGCTGGTGCCCCAGATGGCGGGCGCCGAGGAGGTAATGGCGGCGCTGCATCGCAAGCCGGATGCCGTCTACGCCGGACTCGTCCTCAATGAGAAGGGATACGAGAGGGCGCTTGCGGCGGGCGTTGACGAGGTGCATTACGCATTCTCCGCGGCCGACGAGTTCGGCCGCCGCAACCAGAACGCGACCACCGAGGAAGGCCTGAAGACCGCGCTTGCGCTGGTCGCCCGGGCGCGCGCCGACCGGATGCCGATCACGGTGACGATCAGCGTCGCGTTTGGGAGCCCGTTCGACGGGCCCGTCGCACCGGCGACCGTCCTTCACATCGTGGAGAGGCTCATGGCGGTGCCGCCCGACGAGATCTGTATGGCGGACACCATCGGCGTCGGGGTGCCGTCGCAGGTGCATGAGCTGGTGCGCGGCGCCCGCGCGATGGGCGCCGGCGTCGGCGCGCACTTCCACAACACGCGCAACACCGGCTACGCGAACGCCACCGCCGCTCTGGAGGAAGGCGTCGTCTCCCTCGACGCGTCAGTCGGCGGAGCCGGCGGCTGCCCGTTCGCTCCGAACGCGACCGGCAACATCGCCACCGAAGACCTTGTTTATCTGCTCCGCGGCCTGGGGGTGGAAACCGGCATCGATCACGACGCCTTGATCGATACGTCGCGATGGCTCGGGACGCAGCTTGGCAAAGAGCTGCCTGGGCTGCTCGCGCGCGCGGGCGACTATCCCTACAAGAACTAAGATTCGGCCATGCCGAAGCGCGCCACCGAGCATCGCGTGGCGGTCGTTCAGCACGCGCCGGTGACGCTGCACCGAAAGGAGACCCTCGAGCGCGGCGTCGACCTCATCGAGGAGGCGGCCGCGAAGGGTGCGCGGCTGATTTCGTTCCCGGAGACCTGGGTCCCGGGTTATCCGGAATGGTTGTGGCGCCTGCGGCCTGGCGGCGACTACGAGCTCACCGGCGAGATTCACCGCCGGCTGATCGAGAACTCGGTGGACCTCAAGGCGGGGGACCTGAAGCCAATCCAGGCCGCCGCCAAACGCATGAAAGTCACGGTCTCCATCGGCGTTCATGAACGCGACGGCGAGTTCAGCCGCGGCACGCTGTACAACACCGTCGTTCTCGTCGGGGCCGACGGTTCGATCCTGAATCACCACCGGAAGCTCGTGCCCACCAACCCGGAACGCATGGTGTGGGGGATGGGTGACGCCACCGGCCTTCGGGTCACCGAAACGCCGGTCGGTCGCGTCGGCGGGCTCATCTGCTGGGAGAACTACATGCCGCTGGTGCGGTTCACCCTGTCGGGCGAAGATCTTTCCCGACCTCGAGTCCTGGTACAACCCGGGCGACTCGGTCATCGTCGCGCCCCGCGGCAAGATTGTGGCGGGGCCCATGCACGAGGCGCACGGAATCCTTTACGCCGACTGCGATCCTGGTGTGGCGGCAGCCTCCAAGCGGACGCTCGACGTCGCCGGGCATTACGGCAGGCCGGACCTTTTCAGGCTCGAGGTCAAACGGGAGGCGCTGACTCCGGTCGAGTTCGGCTAGCGCCGCACGGGCTCCAGTCCGTAAAGGGCTCCGAACTTCTGCTGCACGTACGCGATCCATGGCGCCGCGGTCAGCGGCTTGCCGGTGGCGCGCTCCATCAGCTCGTTGGGCGTGAACTTGCGGCCGTGCCGGTGCACGTTCCTCCGCAGCCAGCCCAGCAGGTCGGCGAATTGACCGCGCTCGAACTGCGCGTCCAGGTCGGGAATGTCCGCTCGAATCTTCTCCATCAGCTGCGCCCCGATGAGGTTTCCGATCGTGTACCCGGGAAAGATGCCGAAGCTCACGTACGACCAGTGGATGTCCTGGAGCGCGCCCTCACGGTCGTTCGGCACGTTGAGACCGAGGTAGGACTTGAAGCGAGCGTTCCACGCCTCGGGCAGGTCCTGGACCTTGAGGGTGCCTTCGAGCATCTCGTTCTCGAGCTCGAATCGCAGCAGAACGTGCATGTTGTAGGTCACCTCGTCTGCCTCGACCCGAATGAGGGACGGGTACGAGCGGTTGACCGCGCGATAGAAAGCTTCTTCGTCGACGTCGCGCAGCGGCTCCGGGAAGACCGAGCGGAGGCTCGGGTAGAAGTGCCGCCAGAAGGCGGGGCTCCGGCCGACCAGGTTCTCCCAGAGACGAGATTGCGACTCGTGGACGCCGGGCGACGCGCCGCCCCACAGCGGGGTGCGGTCGATGTCCGCGCCCATTCCCTGGTTGTACATGGCGTGGCCGGACTCGTGGATGGAGCCGAAGAGGCATTCGTTGAAGAAATCGCGCGACACACGCGTCGTGATGCGAACGTCGCCGGGACCGAACGCGGTCGAGAAGGGATGCGTCGACATGTCCTGCCGGCCGCGCTCGAGGTCGTAGCCGAGACGCTTGACCACGTCGAGCGCGAAGGGGACCTGCAGGTCCGGGTCAAAGCCGCGATACAGGACGCGGTCGTCGACCAGGTCCGCGTGACGGGTGATGTCGGTGACCAGCGGCACGATCGCCGTCTTGAGCTCGGCGAAGATCGCCTCCAGCTGCGCCGTCGTCATTCCCGGCTCGCTGCGGTCGAGCAGCGCGTCGTAGGGACGGTCCTCGTAGCCGATCGCGTCGGCGATCCGCCGGTTCAGCTCGACGTTCTTCTCCAGGTAGGGAGCGAACAGGCTGAAGTTCTCGTCGCGGCGTGCCTTCTCCCAGACCGGGCGCGAGACCGATCCGGCTCGAGCGGCCTCGGCGACGAGGTCCGGCGGGAGCTTGCGCTCCTGGTCGTAGTCCCGACGCGTGACCCTGATCAGGCTCGCCTCGTCGGAGTCGAATGGCCTTCCGCCAGGCTCGTCCTCCAGCTCGCTCAGGAGGCGGCCGACCTCTTCCGAGGTGAAGTGGACGTGGGCGAGGCGAAGCAGGGTCGAGAGCTGCTCGGCGCGTGACTGCACACCTCCGGGCGGCATGTATGTCTCCTGATCCCACTCGAGGAGGGCGGCGGCCCGGCTGAGGTCCGTGACCTCGGCCAGGATGTCCTTGAGCGCCTGCAGCTTGTCGCTAGTGTTACCCACCACCCCTACGGGTATTCTCGCCAATGACCGGCTCGCCCCGCTAGCTCAGTGGATAGAGCATCTGTCTTCTAAACAGAGGGTCGGGGGTTCGAATCCCTCGCGGGGCACTTTTCGCATTTGCCGCGTCTGCCGGCACTCGCGGGTTTGCAACTCTCTCCAATGCCGCGACTGCCGGCACTCGCGGGAAATCGTAGGTTAGAGACATGTCGAGCAACGCGAGCGGGCCGCAAGTCCCATCGGACATGAATGCGTTCAACGCGAAGTTGATCGCGGAGTTTCGTGCGAATCACGGCCACCTGACCGGGCAGATGGCGGGGCGTCAGGTCCTTCTCTTGACGACCACCGGCGCCAAGTCATTCATGCCGCGCACCGTCGTCATCGGCTACCGGCCGTACGGCGACAAGCTGGCCGTGATCGCCTCCGCCAACGGCGCGGAGAAAAATCCGGCCTGGTTTCACAACCTGCGGGCCAATCCGGTCGCGACGGTCGAGGTCGGGCCTGAGCAGTACCAGGTCAAGGCCAAGGTTGCGGCACCTGAGGAGAGGCCGGAGCTGGCGAAGGTGGTCGAATACCTGGAACGCCAGCAGGCTCTGACCAGGCGCGAGATCCCGATCGTCGTTCTCGAGCGCCTTTAGCCGGCGCGCTTCTTCGGCGGGGTCTTC
>WNFX01001843.1_pt1 | contig 23669 bp, 20 predicted proteins | sample 5400111 | NCBI WGS metagenome assembly WNFX01 (sample SAMN13153363, study PRJNA577476) | soil metagenome | isolation source: 40 cm soil or saprolite under grassland replicate 1 | place: USA:California | collected 2016-06-15
CGGGACGTCGCGAGTCCATGAGACCAATTTGTAGCGATCGCGTGATTCGTGCCAGCCGTGTCCAGTCGCTAGATTTCGCGCTCGATGCACTCGGAACCCGCCTCGCCCATTCCGGTCGCGGTCCGCGCCTCCGCTCCCACGCCGCCCATCGGCCTGCTCGATGAGGCCATTCGCGCGCTGGAGCCAGGATTCCGCCTCGACAACCTCGTCGCGCTGTCGCCGGAACGCGCCCTGTACCAGGCGTGGGATCGGTTCCTGAAGCGCCACGTGGCGATTCGCGTGCATCTCCTGCCCGGCACTCCGGGGCGGGCGTGGTTCGTTCGGGAGACGGAGACCCTCGCGGCACTCGACCATCCGGCGATTCGCCACGCGTATGCCGCCGGCGAGATCGGGACGTTCGCGTACCGTACCGCCAACTGGATCGAGGGCGAGAGTCTCGCCGACGCGTTGCGGCGTGGGCCCCGTCCCATCCCCACCGCGCTGTCGCTCATTCGCGATCTGCTCTCGGCGCTCGAGCACGCCCACGCCCGCGGCATCATCATGCGGCGCATCGTGCCCTCCACCTTGATGATCAACACCGCCGGTCGCGGCGTCATCACCGATCTGCGCTACGCCAACTGGTGCCTGCCGCACGTGCCCGCCGGCGACACCGCGGCGGTCTTTATGGCGCCCGAGGTGCGCGGCGGCGAGCCGGGCGAGCCCGCGAGCGACGTGTACACCGTCACCGCCAACATTTACGCCGCGCTCACCGGGCACGAGCCCAACCCCGACCCCACGCAGCTCGTGCCGCCGCGGCAGCTGCGTCCCGCGATCCCCGCCGCCGTCGAGCGCGTGATCCTGCGCGGTCTGTCGCACGTGCCGAAGGACCGCTACTTCACCGCTACGGAGATGCTCGAGGACTTCGTGAGCGACGCCGGGACGTTCCACACTCCCGCCGCGGCGCCCGAGCTCACCGAATCCGGGTTCGAGCGCCGCCTGCGCCGCGCGCTCGGCGACGACTACGAGCTGCTCGAGGAGATCGGCACTGGAGGGTTCGGGCGCGTGTATCGCGCCCGCGATCTGGGCCTCGAGCGCGATGTCGCGATCAAGGTGCTGCATCCGTCGCTCACCGCGGATCTCGGCGTGATGGAGCGGTTCCGCCGCGAGGCGCAGCTCGCGGCCCGGCTGCGTCATCCGAACATCGTGAGCATCTACGACATCATGGGCCGCGCGGGTCTGCAATGGTACACGATGGAGCTCGTCCCAGGCGCGAACCTGGCGCAGCTGGTGCAACGGCAGGGCCCGCTCTCGGTGGATGAGACGGAGCGGCTCCTGACGCAAGCATTGTCGGCGCTCGAGCACGCGCACGGCCTGGGCTTGGTGCATCGCGATTTGAAACCGGAAAACATGCTGATCGAGCCCGACGGACGCCTGCGCATCACCGACTTCGGGCTCGCCCTCGCCCTCCGCGGCGAAGGCCGCTTCGGGGGCGCGACGTCGCGCAGCGGCACGCCGCAGTTCGCCGCTCCGGAGCAGTTGCTCGGCGAGCGCGTCGACCAGCGGGCCGATCTCTACTCCCTTGGCGCCGTCGCGTACTTCGCGTTGTTGGGCCGCCCGCCCTTCGCGGGCGTCACGCCCGAGCAGATCCTGGCCCGCCAGACGACCAACGATCTCCCGCCGCTGGCGGCGCTGCGGAAGGACGCGTCGCGCGAGCTCGAAGAGGTGTTGCGCCACGCCGTCCGAAGCGAACCAGCCGAGCGATTCCCCAACGCCGCGGCGTTTCGGGCGGCGCTCGAGGGGGCGCTGGGCGGGTTCTTGAGGAGGTTGTGGACCCTGCTCCGGCCCGAAGGCTAGCGCCAGCGAAAGATCTTGAGGGCGACGACGAAGCTCACCGCGCCCCAGGCCGCGACGATCGCGAGGGGAGCGCCGAGGCCGGTGAGCGCGGCGCCGTCGATCATCACGGCGCGCAGCGCGTCGTTTAGCGCCGTGAGGGGCAGCGCCTTGACGAACGGGATCATCGCATCGGGAAAGCGGGCATAGGAGAAGAAGGTCCCCGACAGAATCCACATCGGCAGCATCACCAGGTTCATGAGGCCCGATACGCCCTCGATCGTGCGGGCGCGGCTCGCCACGAGAAGCCCCAGCCCGGCGAACGAGAGCGCCCCCAGAATCGTGACGCCGCCGAGCACCAGAACGGAGCCACGCACGCCGACGCCGAACATCAGGCGGCCGAAGCCGACCAGCGCGATCACTTCCACGAACAGAAACAACAGGCGCGACAAGATGAAGCCCAGCAGGTAGTGGCTGCGCCGCATCGGAGTCGCCATGAAGCGCTTCAGCAGCTTTTTCTGGCGCGCCTGCACCACGGAGAACGGCCTCGACGATGCGCTCGTCCCGCGCCGGGACGGGGTCGGTGCGGCCGTGCGCGCGCTGCAGGGCGTCGTCCACCTCGAGGCGGGCCAGACGGCTCTCCGTCCGCGTCGAGTCGTAGCGGTACACGACGGGCTCGCCGGGGACGACGAGCAACGCGATGCGCCCGGTCCGGAGGCGCAGCCGGGCCGTCGCGCTGTCGAGCACCGCGGCGCCGAGCTGCGGCGACGCGTCGAGCGTGGCGGCCAGGACACTGTCCCCGGGGCCGGCCGCGACGCCCACCTTCAGCTCGCCCGGTCCCGAGTTCCGGAACGCCAACCCCAGCGCGAACGCGAGGACGATCGGGAATCCGAAGACCCAAAAGATCGCCTCCGGCTCGCGGTAGAACTCGCGCATGCGCGCGAGCGTCAGCTGGTACAGGGGATGCTCATTCATCGCGCAACTGGCGCCCCGTGAGCGCGACGAAGACATCATCGAGCGTCGCGTGGTGTGTGGCGAGGAGCGACAGCTCGGCGCCCTGACGTTCGACGAGTCCCAGGAGCGCCGGAACCGCGCGGTGCACTTGCGCCACGGTGAGTGCGATCCGATCGGGGCCCGGCCGGACGCCCTTCACGCCCGGCAGGCCGTCGAGCCCCGCCGGTGTGCTGCCGTCACTCAGCGCGAACTCGACGATCTGGTCCGCACCCAACGAGGCGATCAGCTCTTGGGGGCTCCCGAGCGCGATGACCTTGCCGTGGTCCATGATCGCGACACGATCGCACAGGCGCTCCGCTTCCTCCATGTAATGCGTCGTGAGGAGGACGGTTCCGCCAGCGGTCTTGAATCGCCGGATGATCTCCCACAGCTGGCGGCGCGACTGCGGATCGAGCCCGGTCGTCGGCTCATCGAGGAAGAGCAGCTCGGGACGGCTCACCAAGGCGCAGGCGACCGCGAGCCGCTGCTTCTGGCCGCCCGACAGCGTCGCCACGCGCGCGCCGCGCTTCTCCTCGAGCTCCACCAGCGCGAGCACCTCGTCCACGCTGTGCGAGCGCCGATAGAACGACCGGAACAGGGTCACGGTCTCGGTGACGGTGAGCTTGTCGGCGAGCTGCGTCTCCTGCAGCTGGATGCCGAGCCGTTCGCGCAGGGCGCGCCCTTCCGCGCCGTCGCGCCACGGCGTGCCGAGGACCTCCACCGCGCCTCCGTCAGGCGGCGTGAGACCCTCCAGGATTTCGATCGTGGTGGTCTTGCCGGCGCCGTTCGGGCCGAGCAGGCCGAAGCATTCGCCGGCGGCAACGGTGAGATCGAGCCCCGCGACGGCGACGACATCGCCGTAGCGCTTGGCCAGACCGACACAACGGATGGCAGGCGGGGCGGTCAGGAGGGCGCCTGCTCCTCGGGAGCGTCCGGCTTCTCCAGCTGCGATGCGCTCTTGAGCGACTGATCGAGCTGTATCATCAGGCTGTTCACCCCTTCGGCCAGGGCGCGGAGCTTGAAGTTGAGGCCGCTCCCCTGTCGGGACGCGAGGACGGCAAGGGCGCCGGCGGTGTCGGCCAGCGTCCCCACGTTGGCGCTGAGCGCTCGCTGGCGCATCTGGGACAGCTCGCGCGCGATGGCACCGCAGATGTTGTTGATGATCACCGGCCGCGCGGCGCGGTTTCCCTCCAGCTCGCCGACGAGCTTCCTCACATGATCCACGTTCCGAATGAACGCCTGAATCTGCTCGATGTGGCGGACCTGATTCGGCGTGAGTTTCTGGACCACCGGCTAGTTCCTCGGCGCGAGGGCGTCGGTCAGCGCGCGCCCGTCGATCAGCGACAGCGGCGTCACGCCGAGGAGCCGGCCCAACGTCGGCGCGATATCCACGCTGTTGGCGCGGCCGCGATACACGCCGCGCTTCACGCCGCGACCCCAGAAGATGATCGGCACGTGCGCATCGTCGTCGCTGGGCTGGCCGTGCATCGCGATCGGCAGGTTCTCGATTGCCCACACGGACCCGGGCTGCGGCGTCGCCACGAGCACGACGCTGGCGTCGGGCGGCAGCTGGTGGATCCAGCGGCGGGCTACGGGATCCGATACCGTGTCGGCGCGCGGCAGATCCGCCACGCGGTCCACTCGGCCGACGCCCGCGACCGCGCGCATCCGCGTTGCCACGGCGTCAAGGATGCTGTCGGTCTTCACGCCGGTCGCCGCGAAGCGGCCGTTGTCCTGCAGGAACAGCATCCCGGTCTCGAAACTGAGCCATTGCCGCGAGGCGCCGGCGCCCGCGAGGCGATCGAGGTCGCGATTGACGGCGGTGACGATCGAATCGACGCTCACGCGATAGGCCGGCGCGCCGGTCTTGGCGCGCGTCCGCTCCGGAAACGACGTCACGCCGTGATCGGCCGTAAGCACCACGACGACGTTGTCCCGCCCAATTCTGTCCGTCACACGCTTGAGGAACCACGCCAGATAACGGTCGAGCCGTAGCACCTGGTCGTGAATCTCACGCGAGTCGGGACCAAAGGCGTGGCCCACGGCATCAGTGGACGAGAGGCTGACCGCCAGGATGTCCGTCCCACGGCGGCCGAGGCGCAGCGCGTCGAGACCATCGAGCGCGAAGAGCAGCGTGAGCGAATCGAGGATCGGTGTGTTCACGATAGCCCCGGTGGCGCTGACGCTGTCGGCCGGCATGCGGTGCGGGAACAGGACGTCCCGGCCGCCGTTCTCCCACGGCTCGTTGTCGTCTTCCTTGTAGGCGCTGTCGGGCAGGAGCAGGGTCCAGGTCGTGTTGGCCGCCCTGAACGGCAGGCGCCGCGCGTTGAAGATCCGCACCCAGGGAGGCAGCGAGTCGGCGTAGTAGCGGCTGGTGGTAAACACGCCCGACTGGTACCAGTACACTTGCTCCTTGGCGCGCCCAATCGGCAGGATCGCGCCCCGGTCCTTGCGACTCACCGACAGGGCTCGCGCCGTCGGATCGGCGGCCTTGAGCCAGTCGAACAGCGTCGTGCCGCGGAAGCGCCGCGGCGACGCGCCCGGCCCCGCGACGTCGAGCAGCGCCGCCGCCGAATCCTGCACCCCCTCCGAGTTGCGAATGATGCCGGTGTGGGCGGGCCACAGCCCCGACAAGATCGTCGAGTGGCCGGGCGCCGTCTCCGTGACGGCGTGGTCCTGATAGCCGTCGGCGAAGACAGCGCCCTCGGTGACGAGCTGAAACAGCCCGCCGGTGAGCTGGCTCTTCCAGCGGTCCAGGTAATCAGGGCGTAGCTGATCGACGGTGATCACGACGACCAGCTTGGGACGAGCCGGCGCGGGCGGACGCGGAGCGGCAGGCGCGAGGAGCGCGAGACAGACGGGCAGGATCATGGTGACAAACTAGTGGCAGTCACGCCGTCACCGCCACCGGCTCCTCCGGCCGTTCCCGGAACGCCAGCACCAAGGCCACGCTTACGATGGCCGCGGCGCAGAGGAACGGGATACCGTGACCCAGTTTATCGAAGACGAGTGTCGCGCCGACGGGTCCGATGATGCTCATGATCCCGCGAAACGTCTGCTGCGCGCCCATGACCAGGCCTTGCTCGTGCCGGTCGACCCTCTGGCTGACGAGCGAGGTCGACGCCGGGAACAGGAGGGCGGTACCTACCGGGACGAGGACAAGGAAGAAAACAAACAGCACGAGCGCCGGCGTCGGCGGGAGGATCGCGGCGGGCAGGGGCATCAACGCCAGGCCGAGCAGCAGGGAGATGGTGCCGACCTGCATCGTCCGCACTTCGCCGAACCGCTCGTTGAACCACCCCACGAGCGAGACGCGCATCAGCACCCCCACGACGCCGAAGACGGTGAAGAAGTACCCGATCGTCTGCTCCGTGACGTTGTAGACGTCCTTGAGATAGAGCGCCAGGACGCCGATGACGACATTGAGGGCCAGCATCCCGACGACGTAGATCCAGATCACACGATGCGCCGGCGCGGTCGGGTGCTCGATGATCTCCCACAGCGCCTGCTTGACGGAGCGGCCCGGGGGCAGCTGCCTGCCGCTGGGCGTGTGGGTATGGGTGACGCGCGACTCGGGAAGCCACCGCCAGGCGAAGACCACGCTGACGAGCATCAGCCCGGAGGCGACCAGTCCCGGCACCTCCGTCCCGAAGCTCCGCGCCACCGACCCGATGACTGGTCCGATCATGACGCCGGCACTCGTCGCGGCAGAAATCCAGCCCAGCGCCTTGGCGCGTTCCGCCGGCGCCATCGTATCGGCGACATAGGCCTGCGCGACGCCCGTGGTGCCGCCGCCGAGACCCTGCACGAGGCGCGAGGCGAACAACATCCACAGGCTGCTCGCGTAGCCGAAGATCGCGTACGCAACGGCGGAGGCACTCAGGCCGATGATCATGGCCGGGCGGCGCCCGTAGCGGTCGGAGAACTTGCCCCACACCGGTGACGACACGAGTTGGGCAACCGCGAAGGAGGAGATCAGGGGCCCTACCATCCAGTCGGCGGCGTTCATGCGCTTGGCGTAAAACGCCATCAGTGGAGCCACGAGCATCAGCCCCAGCATGTCCACGAAACAGACCACCATGAGGACCGCCAACCGCTTCATCGTCTCGCTCCGATTCCGAGCACCAAGGCGCTCACGACCATCAGGACCACACCAAACGCCGCGGCCACGCCCGTTTCCGAGAGCCGCAAGCTCGAGAGGATCTCGATCGAAATGGGACGAGTCTCATACGTGTACAGCACGATCGACGCCACGATGTCGCCCAACGCCGCCACGAACGCGAGACTCGCCCCGGCGGCGAGCCCAGGTCGGAGCTGCGGCAACGTGACCCGCACCAGCGTGCGCCACCGCCCCGCGCCGAGGCTCGCCGCCGCCTCCTCGAGCGCTGGATCGAGCTGGCGGTACCCCGCGAGCAACGCGCGTCCGGTGAGCGGCAGCGCCCGCACCAGATACGCGAGCGGCAGGATCGCCACCGTCCCGACCAGCACCCAGCGCAGCGGCGGCGCGTGGACGCTGAACGTCATGGCCAGCGCGATCGCGAACACGGTCCCGGGCAGCGCCCACGGCAGCGCGAGCAGTCCTTCGATGGCCCGCCGCAGGGCCACGCGCCGCCGCACCACCAACCATCCAGCCGCAAGCGCCAGCACGACGGCGGCGGCGGTGCTCGCCGCCGCCATCCACAACGAATTGAGCAGAGGCCGCAACCGCTCGGCTTCACTGAACAGGCGGCGGTAGTTCTCGAGGCTGAGCACCGGCGGCAGGATTTGGGTCGTCCAGGCGCCGTACGGCACCAGGGACACGAGCGCCAGCGTCAAGTGCGGCAGCAGCAGCAGGACCGCGAACCCCCACCCCGCCGCCGTCGCCAGTGCGCGGATGCCCGCTCGACGAATCGGCCGGGGCCGGGGAGCGATGCCCTTGCCCAACGCCACCAGGATGTCGTCGCCTTCGGTGCGACGCAGGACGAGCAGCCCCGCCACGGCCACGATGGCGAGCGCCAGCGTCTCGACCATCGCGAGCGGCAGGTCGCCGTTCAACTTGGTCGCGACGATCTGCGTGGTCATCACGCGGAAGCCGCCGCCGAAAACGTAGGGCGCGCTGAAGGAGCCGAGCGAGGTCATGAACGTGAGAATCGCGGCGCCGACCAAGGATGGGCGGACGAGAGGCAAGACGACCCGGCGGATCGTCGCCCAGCGGCCCGCGCCCAACGCCTGAGCCGCTTCGAGCATCGAGACGTCGAGTTTGGCGAGCCCCGCGCGCGTGAACAGATAGAAGTACACGTACATCGAGTAGGCATGGACCAGGAGGATTGCCGCGGGCCCCTGGAGCCGCCACGGCGCCTCGGGCAATCCGAACAGCGCCTGCACGGCGCGCGCGATGAACCCGGACTCGCCGTACAGGAACAGAAACGCGATCACGCCGACGAGCGGCGGCAGCACCACGGGTAGCGCGATCAGGGAGCCGAGCGTCTTGCGCCCGGGGAAGTCGAACCACTCGAACAGGAACGCGAGCGGCACGCCGATCGCCGCCGCCAGGCCGACGCTGGCGAGCGAGATCCACACGCTGGCCCAGAGGGCCGCCCACTCCCCGGATCGCCCGAAGAAGGCACGGAGCGCCGCGCCGTCCGCGGCCTCGCGCGCCACCACCAGAATGGGAAACAGCACCAGCCACCCCAGCAGGAGCGCGATGCCGATCCCCGCGATCTGGGCGTTGCGGCGGGTCAACGCCCGTTCTCCGCGAAGCGGATCACCCGGTCGGCCTGGACGAATACGCGGTCGCCCACACTGGCGGCGTCGGGCTCGGCCAGGACCTCGAGGCGCTCGCCCGTGTCGCTCTCGATCAGGAAGAACGCCGCGGCGCCGGTGTAGCGTCGCTCGCGCACGGTGCCGGCGAGGCCGGCGTCGGCGAAGCGCAGCCGTTCGGGACGCACGACGACGACGGCATCGCCCTGCCCCGCCCCACTCCCCTTCCCGAGTGCGCGAGCGGCCGGCCCGCGGAACACGTTGGCGCGACCGACGAACGTCGCGACGAACAGGCTCGCCGGACGCTCGTACAACTCGTCGGGGGCCCCCACCTGCTCGAGGCGGCCCGCGTTCAACACGGCGATGCGGTCACCCAGGTCGAAGGCCTCATCCTGCTCGTGCGTCACGAAGACCGTCGTGATGCCCACGCGCTGGATCAGGTGGCGCAGCTCGCGCCGCGTCCGCTCGCGCAGCGCCGGGTCGAGATTGGAGAGCGGCTCGTCGAGCAGCAGCACACGCGGCTCCGGTGCGAGGGCGCGCGCCAGCGCGACGCGCTGCTGCTGCCCCCCCGACAGCTCCTGGACCTTGCGCCGCTCGAACCCGGCAAGGTCTACGAGCCGCAGCGCCTCCCCGGCCTTGCGAGCCGCATCGGCGTGCCCGCGGAGGCCAAACGCCACGTTCTCCCCCACATCGAGATGCGGGAACAACGCGTAGTGCTGGAACACCATGCCGAAACGGCGGCGCGCCGGCGGCATGCTCGTGACGTCCTCGCCCTCGACTACGATGCACCCGGCATCGGGGGTCTCGAACCCCGCGAGCAGGCGCAGCATGGTGGTCTTGCCGCTTCCCGAGGGCCCCAGCAACGCGACGATCTCGCCGCGCGCGATGTCGAGCGTGATCGGACCCACGGTCGTATCGGGCCAGCGCTTCTCGATCCCCAGCACGCCGAGGAAGCCGCTCACGGTCCTTTCCCCGTGCCGCGCACGTGCTGGTCCCACCACCGCATCCACTCCGGTCCCCGCTCGGCCAGGAGGTTCCAGTCCACATCCGCCACGACCATCTGGCGCCGCACCTCCCGCACCCACTGGGGAAGCGAGTCGGCGGGCAAGTCGAGCCGCGCCGGCAGCCGGTAGACCTCGCGGGCCGCGGCGAGCTGCATTTCGGGCGAGCCCGCGAATTCGACGAACGCCCGCGCCACATCCACGTGCCTGCTGCCGCGCACGACGGCGATGGCGTCCTCGATCGCGACGGTCCCGCTGCGCGGGAAGACGTACCCGACGGGCATGCCGCGCCGCCGGCTGATCAGCACGTCGGGCAGATCCCAGACGGTCACCAGCGCCTCTTGGCGCGCGATCTTCTCACTCACGAGCGCGGGGTTCTGCAGGTACTCCTTGGTCTGTCCGTCGAGCCGCCGCAGATACGCGAAACCCGCGGCCGTATCGCCGGTCGTCCGCAGAGAGCGGCTGAGGATGAAGCCCCACACGGCGCGCATCGTGCCGCTCGCGACCGGGTCGCGGATGATGATCTTGCCCTTCCACCGGGGCGCCAGCAGATCGTCCCAGTCCTGCGGCGCCTGGGCACGAGTGAGTAACGACTCGGGATACAGGAACACCGCCGGCGTCTCGTACGTGGCGAAGGAGCAGTCCCCCGGCCCGCGCCCGCGCGGCGCGATCGCGTCCGCCCAACTCGGCCGGTGGCAGTCGAGCAGTGAGTCGCGGGCGGCCAGCGCGAAGATCAACGACGGCCCGCCGAACCAGATGTCCGCCTGCGGATTGGCGCGCTCGGAACGGATCCGGTCGTACACTTCCTGGGAGCCCATGTCGAGCCAGCGCACGTCCACGTCGGGACGCGCCGCTTCGAAGCGGCGCTCGAACAGCGTCAGCAGATCGCGGCCGTGGGGGGAGTAAATGACGAGCGGCGTCCGATGATCTCGCGTGCATCCACCAAGCGCGAGGAGGAGCGCACCGAGCGACACGAGTGCGCCGCTGTTACGGAACACTTGTCTTCTTGAGGCCGAGCAAATTCGCAAACAGCCGGTACGCCCCCGGGACTCCCGCTGGCAGCTGCCGGAAGAAACTCAGGCCCGTGTAGATGTAGGTGCCCCGGCCGAGGGGCGCGACGAGCAGGCCCCCTTTCAGCTCCGGGCCCGGGGGATCGTGCGTCTCGAGCAGGGGAACGTAGGTCGAGTCCCAGTCGTGGGCGAAGTACAGGCCACGCTCCTGCACCCACCCGCGCCAATCGTCCGCGCCGATCTCGTTCGGGTAGTGGAACAGCGGATGTGCGGGATCGAGCGGGGTCACCGCCGCCGCCTCGTCCGTCACGCGATCGTGTGGCCGCCCGATGTGCAAAGGATAGGGCGCGTAGCCGCCGTCCACGAAGGGATACTGCTGGTACTGGACGAGCAGCAGGCCGCCGGCGCGCGCGTAATCGAGCAGGCGGCCGTTATTCGCGACGAGTGCGGGATCGGTCTCGTAGGCGCGGCTGCCGATCACGATGGCGTCGTAGCGGGAGAGATCGCCGCGGGCGAGGGAGTCGGGCCCGAGCAGCTCGACCGGCACGCCGACGGCGAGCAACGCTTCGGGCACGCGATCCGACGCGCCCCGCACGTAGCCGACGCGCGATAGGGCCGGCAGCGCGATCTGCGCCGCGCGGATCTGCGCGGCCGACCCCTGCACCAGCGCCCGCGGCCGGATGTGCGGGTAGTCGATGATCTGGAGCGCGCCCTCGTGGCGTCGCCCGTCTGCGCCGACCGCGGCCGTCCGGAGCTCGTATGACCCGGGCGCCACACGCTGGGCCGGAGGGACGAGCGCCACCGTCACACTCTTCGTCTCGTCTTCGTGTGCGAACGCGAGGCTTTCGGCAGGGATGGGCGGCCACCCGCGCGGCGGCGTGAACGCAAGCGTGGCCGACGCCGGGCCGCGCGAGCGATTCGTCATGGTAACCGTGAAGCGGCGCGCATCCTTGCCGCCGCCGTCCACGGGCCACAGCACCTCGTCGGGCGCGATCGCGACATCGAAGTCGCGGGTGACGAACAGGGGCCGCCGCACCTCGCCGATCGCCTGATCGCGATAGCGGTAGACGACTTCCCGCGTGAGTGTCACCGGTTCCCCGGCGATCGTGAGCCGCACGCGCGCCTGCACGGGCGGCGGATCGAACGGCAGGCCACGCACGTCGGGCGGCACGCCGGTCCAGTCGTACAGTCCGCCGCCGTTCGTCAGGGGCCGGCGCAGGAAGTATGGCTGCGTGCGCTCCGCGTCTCGCGCCACGCTCACGACGAAACGCTGCGCGCTCACGCTGCCCGGGTTCACCGCTGCCCCGCCGAAGTCGAGGCGCTCCACCGTCCACCCCGCCGGCGCGCGGACGTCGAGGCTGTCGACCCGCACCGCAGCGTCTCCGGCATTCCATACCGACACCTCCACCTGGAGGCGCTGGCCCTGGGTGACGATGCCGTCGTCGGTCGTCCCGTCGATCGCGATCCCGGCGGCGATCGCCACGGCGCGCTCGAGCAGAGCGCGTTGATCGACGTCGGCGGAACCCAGGACGTGGAGCGCCCGGGCCAGGTAGGGGAGCGCGGCGGCGGGGCGCCATGGGTTGAGCGTGGCGCGCGCCGAATCGATCAACACTGCGTAGCGGTCCCCGGCGCCCCGCACGGTGGTGTCCACGCCCGAGAAGAGGCCCGTCGCGTTTACGAGGCCCGGGCGCGTCGCGAGCAAGGCGAGCCGAGTGCTGCTCGGCCCGGGGCGCTGCAGCTGCCCCATGTCCTGCGAGCGGTGGCGGCTGCGGCTCGCCATCGCGAGCTGGTAGTACGATTGCCCGACCACCGCGTCGAGCGTCCCCACGGGAAGCGAGAGGGTCGTCGCGGACGAGTCGGAGCGCGTCGAGCGATACAGTTTCACGGGCCCCCAGGTCGAATCGCGCAGCAGGTCGAATGCCTGGCGCGCGAGGAGTCCGGCGACCTGGTGCTGCCCGTGCCCGTCGGCGGGCGTTCCGGAGAAGACGGACACAATGATCTGGGGCCGGAACCGCCGGATCACGGCCACGACGTCCTTGAGCAGCGAGTCCCGCGGCCAGAAGCGGAACGATTCTTCGGCGGACTTGGAGAACCCAAAGTCGTAGGCGCGGGTGAAGTACTGCCGGGCGCCGTCCAGGTCGCGCGCGGCGAGCAGCTCCTCGGTACGGATGATGCCGAGACCGGGTCCGAGCTCGGGCCCGATGAGGTTTTGTCCGCCTTCACCACGGCTGAGGGAGAGGTACGCCGCCTGCGCGCCCAGCCCGCGCGACAGCAGGACGAGCAGCTGCGTGTCCTCGTCATCGGGGTGGGCGCCGATCATCAAGACGCGCTTGTTCGCGCCGAGCTGCTCCAGCAGGTCCGCCAACGCCGCGACGCCGCCGGTACCGGGTGGGGCCATCTGTCCCACGCCGGCGCCGGCGGCGCCGATACTAAGGAAGAGGACGAGTCCGAGCGCGCGCCGCACTATTGGGGAATGTAAACCATACCGCCCTTCATAACGAACTTGACGTGCTGGAGTTCCGTGATATCCCGCAACGGATCGCCCGCGACCGCCACCAAATCAGCGTAGAGTCCGGGGGCGACCGCGCCGAGATTCTGCTCCTGGCCGAGCAGCGCGGCGGCGACCGACGTACCGGATTGAATCGCCTGCATCGGCGTCATGCCGTATTGCACGTAGTACTCGAACTCCTTGGCCTGGTTGATCTCGGTCCACGGGAATCCCCCGACGTCGGTGCCGAGCGCGATCTTCACGCCCTTGCGCAGGGCGCGCGCGAAGGCGCGGCGCTCGAGGGCGACCAGTGCCGGCCACACCCCGCCCCGCGCCACGACGTGCACGCCGACGGTCACCGTGGGGACCCAGTAGACGTTGTTGCGCACCATCACGTCCATCAACGAGTCGGTCAGCCCGTCGCCGTGCTCGATCGAATTCACGCCGGCGCGCAGCGCCGCCGCGATCCCGTCCGACCCGATGGCATGGGAGGCGACTTTGCGGCCCAGGCGGTGCGCCTCGTCGACGATCGCCCGCGCCTCGTCGTCGGTGAAGTTCACCCAACTGTGAAGCGTCGAGTCGGGCGCGAAGAAATAGCGCCGGTCGCTGTAATACTTGATCCAGTCGGCGCCGTGCTCCACTTGCTCCCGTACCGCGAGCCGCGCGTTTTCAACGCCGTCGACCGGCTGCACGCCGTGGGGCAGCTCGATCTCCCAGTTGGGCGTGCCGATCGGGTACATGCCCGTGGGCGCCATGGCCCGGGTCGACGCAAACACGCGCGCCCCGGGGACTTCGCCGCGGTTCACCGCCAACTTCACGTCCACGTCGGCATACATCGCGCCTTCGGTCTCGAGGTCACGCAGCGATGTAAACCCGTGCTCCAGCGCGATCCGGGCGTTCCGCGCAGCGAGAATGGCGCGGTAGGGGATCGATTCCTTGAGGAGCTGGTCTTCATACTCCTGGGACGTGACGTCGCCTTGCAGCAGGAGGTGCGTGTGCGCGTCGATGAAGCCCGGCAGGACGGTCATCTGCGAGAGGTCGATCACGCGGGCGGTGGGCGCCTGTGCCTGGACCTGCGCCAGCGGCCCGACCGCGCGAATCCGCTCGCCGTCGATCAGGATCCCGACGTTGGTCTGGACCTGGGGCGAACGGCCGTCGATCAGGCGGCCGGCCTTGATGAGGATCGGCTGGGAGGGGGCCGGCGCGGCCGGCGCGTCGGGGGCCTGGGCCCGCGCGGCCAAGGGGCCCGCGAGGGCGGCGACGACAAGCGCGAAGCAGCGCATCGGCAAGCACTCCGGATGAGGGCGCCGCAAATCTAGCCGCCCCCGGCGGGGGACGGTAAGCTTTCCCCGCGCCCATTCCCTCACTGCCGGGAGGCCGTCCATGTCGGTGCGCGTCACCTGTCAATGTGGAACATCATACGAGCTGAAAGACGAGTTCGCGGGAAAGCTCGTGAAGTGCCCGCAATGCGGGCGCGAGAATCGCGTCCCGGCCGGGGCGGCGGGCGTTCCCGTGCAGGTCCAAGCCGACCCCGTCTTCGACCGGGACATCTTCCTGCTGCGCCAGCAAATGCTGCGAATCTCGGAGAAGTACGACGTCGCCGACGAGAAGGGCACCAACATCATCTACATCGAGCGCCCAGCGCACCTCGCGCGGAACCTGGGGGCCGCGTTGCTGGGGTTGCTCGCCGGGACCGTCGTCGGTGTCGCGCTCGGCGCCCTATCCGACGCCCTCAAGGGCACCGTGCTCGAGCCGATTCTCGCCGTCTGCGCTTTCTTGTTCGGGATTACGACGTTTGTCGCCGTCGCCGTGTCGCTCTCCGCCAAACGGCACGTCACCTTTTACCGCGACGCCTCGAAGCGCGACCGCCTGCTCGAGGTGCTGCAGGACAAGAAGTGGCAGCCGATCACGGCGACGTATACCGTGCGCGACTTTCGGGGAAAGCCGCTCGCCCGGTTCGCGAAGAACATTCTCTACAACTTCATCCGGAAGCGCTGGTACGTGTACGGGCCCGACCAAGCGGTCCTCTACATCGCCAAGGAGGACTCCGTGATCCTGTCGTTGCTGCGGCGGTTTCTCGGTCCGATGCTCGGCGTGCTGCGCACCAACTTCATCATCCTGCGACCCGAGAGCGAAGACGTGATCGGCGAGTTCAAGCGCAAGTTCACGATCCTCGATCGGTACGTCCTCGACATGAGCGGTGACCCGCAGCGTTTGATGGATCGGCGCATCGCGCTCGCGCTCGGTGTCATGCTCGACACCGGAGAGCGCCGGTGACCGGCGAGGCCCCTCGCGAGGAACCGATCCCGATCACGCCGGACATGCTCGCCACCGGCGACAAGAGCGGACGCGGCCGGATCGATTTCGAGCGCGGCATGCGGCGCGCCCCGCCCCTGATTCTGTTCCTGATCGCCGCGAACCTCGCGATGTTCGGCTGGGAGCTGGCCGCCGGCGCGCTGGCCGACCGCGAGACGATCGTCGAGGCGGGCGCCCTCGTGCGCGAGCGCGTGCTGGCAGGGGAGTGGTGGCGCCTCGTGAGCGCCATGTTCCTGCACGGCAGCGTGGATCACGTGCTGGGGAACGTGATCGTCCTGTACATCGTCGGACTGGCATGCGAGCACGCGGTCGGCGGCGCGCGCACCGCGTTCGTGTATTTCGCGAGCGGCATCGCCGGCGGACTCGTCAGCGTGGCGGCGGGCCCGGGACCGTCGGTGGGCGCGTCGGGAGCGATCTTCGGCGTCATCGCGGCCGTCGTCGTCGTGTTGTACCGCTGGCAGGACCAGTTCTACGTGCGGGACAAGCGGATCGGGTTTGTGCTGCTGGTGTGGGCCGGCTGGCAGATCCTGACGGGGCTCGCCAACCCCTTCATAGACAATTTCGCGCACCTGGGCGGGTTGGCAGGGGGAGCGCTGGCCACCCTGCCCCTGCGGCCGCGCCTCCTCTCCGCGCGGACGCCAGCTTAGATTAGGCGTATGGCCACTAGCGCCGAACCGAAACGCCCTCCCCCGTCAGCCGTCAGCGCCGACGAAGCGCGTGACGTCGCCGAAGCCGCGCGCGAGCAGGAATGGGCCGCGCCCAGCTTCGTGCGCGACCTCTTCCTCGGCAACCTCCGGATGGATCTCATCCATCCGTACCCGGAGCAGGATGCCGACGAAGTCGCGCGCGCCAAGCCGTTCCTCGACAAGCTGGAGCGGTTCCTGCGCGAGAAGGTGGACTCGGACCAGATCGACCGCGAAGGAGAGATTCCCGACGCCGTGATTCAGGGCCTGCGCGACCTCGGCGCGTTCGGCATCAAGATCCCGCGCGAGTACGGCGGACTCGGCCTGTCCCAGCTGTCGTACATGAAGGCGATCGAGCTCGTCTCGTCGGTCGACGGCTCGATCACCGCGTTGCTCTCCGCCCATCAATCCATCGGCGTGCCGCAGCCGCTCAAGATGTTCGGCACCGATGCCCAGAAAAAGAAATACTTCCCGCGGCTCGCCAAGGGGGCGATTTCGGCGTTCGCGCTCACGGAGGCGGGCGTCGGCTCCGACCCCGCCGCGCTCGAGACGATGGCGATCCCGAGCGACGACGGCGAGGAGTGGATCCTCAACGGCGAAAAGCTGTGGTGCACCAACGGCACCAAGGCCGAGCTGATGGTCGTGATGGCGCGCACCCCGTCCAAGGTCGTGCGTGGCAAGGAGAAGCGGCAGATCTCGGCGTTCATCGTCGAGACCAGCTGGCCCGGCGTCGAAGTGGCGCACCGCTGCCACTTCATGGGCCTCAAGGCGATGTACAACGGCGTGATTCGCTTCACCAATGTGCGCGTGCCGAAGGAGAACCTGCTGTGGGGCGAGGGCAAGGGGTTGAAGCTCGCCCTGATCACGCTGAACACGGGCCGGTTGACGCTCCCCATTTCGTCGGTCGCGGCGGGCAAGCGCTGTCTCGAGATCTCGCGCCGCTGGTCGGCCGAGCGCGTCCAGTGGGGCCGGCCGATCGGCCAGCACGACGCGATCGCGCAGAAGATCGGGGCGATGGCCGCGAACACGTTCGCGATGGAGGCCGTGGCCGAGCTGTGCGGGGCGATGGCCGAGCGGGGCGGGTACGACATCCGCCTCGAGGCGGCGATCGCCAAGCTGTACAACTCCGAGGCGGGGTGGCGCATCATCGACGACACGCTGCAGATCCGCGGCGGCCGCGGCTACGAGACGGCGGACTCGCTGCGGGCGCGCGGCGAGCCGGCGGTGCCCGTCGAGCGCATCATGCGCGACTTCCGCATCAACCTCATCTTCGAGGGATCATCGGAGATCATGCACCTGTTCATCGCCCGCGAGGCGGTGGACAAGCACCTGCAGGTCGCCGGCGACGTCGTGATGCCCGGGAAGTCGCTGGGGCAGCGGCTCGCGGGACTCGGACGCTCGGCGCTGTTCTACGGCTGGTGGTACCCGTCGCGCTGGCTCGGCTGGGGACTGTGGCCGCGCTATGCCGGGTTCGGGTCGCTCGCGGGCCACGTGCGGTTCGTCGAGCGCAATGCGCGGCGCCTGTCGCGCGGCGTCTTCCATTCGATGATCCGGTTTGGGCCGAAGCTCGAGCTGCGCCAGGCGGTGTTGTTCCGCCTCGTGGACGTGGGGGCCGAGCTGTTCGCGATGGCCGCCACCTGCGCGCGGGCGCAGTGGCTGCTGCAGCGGGACCGCGCGAGCGGTGAGCGAGCCGTGCGCCTCGCCGACGTGTTCTGCCGTCAGGCGCGTGGCCGCGTGCGGGCGAAGTTCAACGGATTGTGGCGCAACGAAGACGTGCCGACGTATAAAGTCGCCCAGGATGTGCTGAAGGGCGAGCATCGGTGGCTGGAGAGAGGGATGGTCGAGCTGGACAGCTAGGCGGCTTGGTGCGCGATCATGATGCTCTTCAACCGTTCCGGTCCCTCGGCGCCGGGGCCGGCATCGCCGTAGGGGGCCGGGTGCCCCTCCGCTTCTAATACGACGCTGGGACAAACCAGCGCATACTGCCGCGCCCGGATGCGGTCTGCCGCGGGTGCCGCGGCGACGGGGGCCGCGATGATCACCTGCCGCGCGCCGAGCTGCTCCGCGGCCTTGGCCGCCGCCAAGACCTTCCACGGATAGACGATCTGCCCGTCCACGATCACCACAGTGCGACCCTGAAGGTTTTTCACGGGGCGTTGGGTGCGGTAGAGGACGAGGTCCTGCTTCACGCGCGCGCGGGATTCGTCGATTGCCGCCTGTAGCCTCTCGAGCAGGTTCATTCCCGGCTGGAAATCGGGGTCCATCTCGGCGGGCGCCGACTCGGCCATCGCCCCGACCGGCGCGAGGTTCGAGCCGAGCTTGATGAACGACGCGACGATCACGTCGAACTGCGCGCCCATCGCCTTCGCCGCGTGCGCCGCGATCTCCACGCCCTCAGGTGTGATCCCCAGCAGGATGCACGCCTGATATCCCTGCCCCGCCAGCTGCTGGCCGAGCGCGGCGCCCGCGCTGGAGCGCGTCGGATAGAGACTGGGGCGGGACGATCGAGCGTCAGGCACGGTGCGCCAAGATACGAAAGCCCGCCCCTCCCCGCCACAGGTTATCTTTCCCGCGCACCCAACTTGAGGACTCGCAGTGGCGAAGGACACCCTCTCCGTCACCGACAATCGCACGGGGAAGTCGTACGAGATCCCCATTCAGGATGGGACGATCAAGGCGGCGGACCTCCGCCAGATCAAGGCCGCGCCCGACGACTTCGGGTTGATGAGCTACGACCCGGCCTACATGAACACGGCCTCGTGCCGCAGCGCGATCAGCTATATCGACGGCGACAAGGGGATCCTGCGCTATCGCGGGTACCCGATCGAGCAGCTCGCCGAACAGAGCACGTTCCTCGAGACCTCGTACCTGCTGCTGCACGGCGAGCTGCCGTCGGCGGCGGAGCTCGATGGGTGGGTGTTCAACATCACCCACCACACGATCATCCACGAGAACATCAAGAAGTTCATCGACGGCTTCCACCACGATGCCCATCCGATGGGCGTGTTCGTGAGCACGGTGGCGGCGCCGTCGACCTTCTATCCCGAGGCGAAGCGCATCACCGACGAGGCCTCGCGCACCAACCAGATCTTCCGGTTGATCGCGAAAACTCCGACGCTGGCGGCGTTTGCCCACCGCCACACGGTCGGGATGCCCTACGCGTATCCCGACAACGATTTGAGCTACACCGGCAACTTCCTGAACATGATGTTCAAGGCGACGGAGGTGAAATACGTCCCCAACCCGACGCTCGAGCGGGCGCTGGACGTGCTCTTCATCCTGCACGCCGATCACGAGCAGAATTGCTCGACCAGCGCGATGCGCGCCGTGGGGTCGGCCCACGCCGACCCCTACTCCTGCATGGCGGCCGCCGCCGCGGCGTTGTACGGACCGCTGCACGGCGGCGCGAACGAGGAAGTGCTGCGGATGCTGCGGGAGATCGGCACGATCGACCACATCCCGGCCTACATCCATCGCGTGAAGCAGGGCGAGGTCCGCTTGATGGGGTTCGGGCACCGCATCTACAAGAACTACGATCCCCGCGCCAAGATCATCAAGCGGACCGCCGAGCAGGTGTTCGACGTCACGGGGAAGAACCCGCTGATCGACATCGCGTTGGAGCTGGAGCGGATCGCGCTCCAGGACGAGTACTTCGTGTCCCGCAAGCTCTACCCCAACGTGGACTTCTATTCAGGGATCATCTACGAGGCGATGAAGCTGCCGATCGACATGTTCCCGGTGCTGTTCGCCATCGGGCGCACGCCGGGGTGGCTGGCGCAGTGGCAGGAGATGTTGCTCGACAAGGAGCAGAAGATCGCGCGGCCCCGCCAGGTGTACATCGGCTCGCCGGTGCGGGACTTCGTGACGATTGAAAAGAGGGCGTAGAAATAAAACGTAGGAATACGACGTAACATTACGACGTCGAAATACACCGTAGAATTACTACGTAGAATTGCTACGTAGGTCTTCGACGCAGGCGTTCAACGCAGTTCTTCGACGGGGGTTTATGCCGACCTACATCCTGCTGTCGAATCTGACCGACGACGGCGCCAAGGCGCTGCAGGCCAAGCCGAAGCGTCTGCAGGAGGTCAACAAGGAGATCGAGAAGTTCGGGGCCAAGGTCACCGCGCAATACGCCGTGCTCGGTCTCTACGATTTCGTGAGCATCGTGGAGTGTCCCGACAACGAGACGATCGCCCGCGTGTCGGTGGAGCTGGCGTCGCGCGGCAGCGTGCGGCTCATCACGTTGCCGGCGATGCCGGTCGCGAACTTCGTCCGCAACCTGAAGGGCTAGGGCGGCGGCGGCGGCCGGGTCGAACCGCCACCCGAGCCGATCAGCGCCCGCACCCCGAGAATCGTCGCGACGATCCCGGCGGCGCCGCTGCCGATCACCAGCGCGCTCCGCATCGGGGACGCCCGCTTCTCGCGCACCGCGGCGATGTCCTGCCTCGGCAAGCTCACGCCGATACCCGTCGCCTCGTAGGTCCGCCCCTCTTGCCCCCACAGCCGCACCACCGCCACCGCCAGGGAATCCGTTCCCCCGGCGAGCAGCCGCCCTTGCAGCGCCAAGATGCCGTGCACCGTGACGTCTTGCAGCACGACGTCGCGAGGTGCGGCGAGCTGGACTTGCACGTCGGCGCCATTGGCGGGCGCGGGACCGCCGACCGCGACGTAGCTGTAGCAGCCGCCGACGACGACCAGCAAGACGGACAACAAGCCACGCATCGGGACCTCCGATGTCAAAACCCGAACTGCTTACCCACGCGCACCGGGGTGACACTCCCCTTGGTCGACCCGTCCCCGAGCTGGCCGCGGTCGTTGAAACCCCAGCAATAGGCGACGCGGCCGGTGGTGAGCCCGCAGCTGTGCTGGGTGCCCGCGCTGATCGAGCCGAACGTCAACCCACCGGCCACCAGCGCCGGCATCCGGGTACAGAACTGACCACCGCAGAAGGCGGCCGGCTGGCTGCCGAGCTGCCCGCTGCCATCCGACCCCCAACAGTAGCCGGCGCCGCTGACGGTCACACCACACGTGTGCGTCCCGCCCGCGCTGATGGAAGCAAATACCAGGCCGCCGAGCACGCGAGTGGGGGCGAGCGCCTGATTCACCAGCGTGTCGCCTAGCTGCCCAAGCGTATTGTCGCCCCAGCAATCGACGTCGCCGCTCGCCTCCAGCGCGCAGGTGTGAGTGAAGCCCGTGCTCAGCGCCGTGAACTTCCGTCCGCCGGTCACGGGGACAGGGACCACCGTGTCCGTCGTCGTCCCCGTGCCCAGCTGGCCTGCGTCGTTCGCCCCCCAGCACCACGCGGTGCTATCGACGGCAAGACCGCAGCTGTGCTGCGCCCCCACGCTTACCGCCAGGAATCGCAGGTTCCCGGCGACCGCCACCGGGGCCGGTCGATCGGCGCGGCCGCTGTCGCCGAGCTGGCCGTGGGCGCCCCAACCCCAGCACCACGCCGTGCTGTCGGTGGCAGTGCCGCAGGTGAAGGCACCCCCCGCTTCTACCACGAGCATGGTTAGTCCTCCTGCGACTGGCACAGGGATCGGCACCCCGCCCAGGCCGCCGTTCCCGAGCTGGCCACTCAGATCGAACCCCCAGCAGTAGGGCTTGCCACCCGTGGTGAGGCCGCAGGTGTGGCCGCCACCGCTACTTACCGAAGCGAAGCTGGATTCGCTGAGGACCCGTACCGGGAGGGGCCGGTCGGAGTGGGAGCCGTCTCCCAGCTCGCCGTCCCGGTTCCAGCCCCAGCAATACACGCGGTGTGTCGTAGTCGTGCTGCACGTGTGCAACACCCCGACGGCCACCGAGGCGAGCGGCGCATCGATGGGCGGCGGGTCGAACCCGGGCTCGCTGAGCCCGCAGGCGGCCCCGCCGAGGGCAGCGAGGAGGGCTACTGGGACGCGACGGACGCTCATGCTGTCGGCAATGTATTGCCTCGCGGTCTTGACGTCGACTCCCTTGGGCTGCACACTCGACGCGTAGATCTTACCGACCGATCGGGTTCCCGCCGTCCTCGATCGGAGTTTGAAGTCGTCCTCAGCGAGGCTTCATCCCGAGGCGCACGTGTGCCTCAGACGTGTTGTCGTCCGGTTCTTCCTTCACAGGAGGTGGAGATGCGTTCTCCGCTTCGTTGGTTGACTCGCGCCCTCGCCTTGGGTGCGAGCGTCGTGTTGTGCGCCCTGGTAGCGCCGCCGGTCTCCGCGCAAGTGACCGGCACCGTCCGGGGCCAGTTGACCGATGTGACCACGCGCCGCCCGGTGGACGGCGCCGAGGTCTACATCGTGGGCACCGATCTGCGCACGCTGAGCAACGCCAACGGCCGGTTCGAGCTGAACGTGAAAGCCGGTGCCGTCGACGTCCGCGTGCGGCGCTTCGGCTACGCCAGCGTCACGAAGCACGCGACGGTGACGCCTGGTGAGGCGGTGACCGTGGACTTCGACCTCAACCAGGCCGCGATCGGTCTTGACGCGATCGTGGTGACCGGTGCGGGCGCCGAGACCGAGAAAGGCAAGCTCGGCAACACCGTCGCGACGATCGACGCGAGCACTCTAAAGAATGCGCCGGTGGTGAACATCTCGGAGGCGCTCGCCGCCCGGGAGCCCGGCGTGAGCGTATTACCCTCTGGTGGGCTCGCGGGCGAAGGGGCGCGGATCCGCATCCGCGGCATCGCCAGCCTCTCCCAGGCCAACGAGCCGATCGTCTACATCGACGGCGTCCGCGTGGACCGCAGCGGCGGGTTCGGGGAGTACATCGGCACCGGCGGCGGCGGCACGCCGTCGCGGTTGGACGATATCAATCCCGACGCGATCGATCACATTGAGATCCTGAAAGGCGCGGCCGCGGCGACGCTGTACGGCACCGAAGCCTCGGCGGGCGTGATTCAGGTATTCACCAAGGCCGGCACGCGCGGTGCGCCCCGCTTCGACTTCACCACCGAGCAAGGCGTCTCCAACTCTCCGAACGGGCGCTATCACCCGAACGCCGGCTTCGCGCGCGACACGGCGCAGGCGCGGTACCTCGGGCGGTTCTACTTCCACGACTCCACGGCGCTACAACCCTTCCAGGTGTTCGAGCGCAACTTCATCCCCGCCCTGTTCGAGACCGGCTACAACCACACGTACTCCGGCTCGGTGAGCGGTGGGACGCCCGCCGTCACGTATTTCGTGAACGCCCGGGTGCAGCGCGAGGACGGGCCCTTCGGCAACGCGCAGCTCGGACCGGCGAACGACGCGGACCGCAAGGTCCAAGGCTCCGCGTCGATCGTCATGCTACCGACCGACAACCTGAAGATCCGCGTGAACACACAGTACGTGGACGCGCATCACGAGACGCCCGCGAATAACAACAACATCTTCGGCACGATCTCGACGATGATCTTCGGCAAGCCGGAGAAGGCCGGGTGCAACTCGGCCGTGGACGTCACGGGGAACGGCGACTGCCGCATTGGTGGCAATCCCAGCGCGGCGACCGCCCCGGGAAACCCGTTCGGGTCGCCGGCCTTCAACACCGTGCGGGAGACGATGCAGGAGTTGTATGGGCAGAACACGAAGCACTTCACCGGCAGCGTGAACGTCGCCTACCAGGCGTCGCCGCAGCTCAGCGGGGAAGCGACGTTCGGCGTGGACATGAC
>WNFX01003543.1_pt1 | contig 23650 bp, 26 predicted proteins | sample 5400111 | NCBI WGS metagenome assembly WNFX01 (sample SAMN13153363, study PRJNA577476) | soil metagenome | isolation source: 40 cm soil or saprolite under grassland replicate 1 | place: USA:California | collected 2016-06-15
GGGAAATGGCCCGACGGCCGTTTCTGAATTCAAGAACGAGATCGGTCATCGAGTCGAGCTCGAAAACCGTTATGGGTCACTGGCCCATCGAGAGTTCGAATCTCTCCCTCTCCGCCAGCCCGACGTGGCGCCCATGAGGACCACGCGATGATGGCGAACTTCGAGGTCGTCTGACCAGCTCAGCCGGCGATCGTCAGCATCCCTGGCGCAGGACGCATGAGCCGGCCGGTGTCGACCAGGCGATCGACAGCACCCGGCGGGACCGTCCAGCTGAACCACGACGCCACGTTCGACTCGGGGGTGATCACCGCGGCCCGGACACCCGCAACCACCACGTCCCCGAACGGATCGTCACTCGCAGCCGATCTGGGAACGACCTGGTCCCAGCGGCGCATCGGCGCGAAATACCAGTCCGACGAGCTCTCGAAGACCAGGCCGTCGCTTATCACCGCACCAAACTGTTCCAATCGCACGCGAGCTCGCTTCAGCCGTTTCCGGTCCCACCCCAGCTCGAGCTCGACGTCCTCGTTCATGGAGGGACCGCGACCGCCCAGGTACTCGAGAAGATCGGAATCATCGCCGGACGCCTGGTCGATCTCCGCGCGGACCAGCGGATCAAAGATCGAGGCCGCCTGCATGGAAAGGTAAAGAGACTTCCCACGGTGCAGCTTGGTCAGCAGGTTGTCGCTACGCAACCGCAATTGAAACGACCAGATCCATTTGGTCTTAGGCCAGAGGTCAAATCCCTTGCCGCCCGCCCGCGAGGGCTCTTCGTGGCATGCGCCGAACAGGCTGGGGAGTGAGCAATCGGGCATTCGCGTCAGCATTCCCCGGTCGGCGAGGAACCCGACGGCGTCGGCGAGAGTCCCCAGAGCGCGATCAGGGTTCAGCCGGCACTCGATCTCGCGTCGCCGCTGCAGGTCAGACGAAGGCGATCGCTTCGTAGATCGGTCCGCGCGTGAACCAGTCGCCCGAGAACGCGACGTGCATCGCGTTCTGCTCCCATGGGTCGTTGACCCAGTAGTCCGAATCGCCGTTGAGGCCGGTCAGCGTCACAAAATGCGTGCTGCCCGACGCCAGGTTCATACCGACGATCACGGGATGTCCCGCCGCGACCTGCGCCCGGATCCATGATGCGTCGGGGTCGAACACCATCAACGTGGTGTGCCCCGGCACGCGCAGCGCCGAGTTGTAGATCGCCCCACGGGCGTCGAACCAGCCCGAGTGAGCGGCGATTGACGCCGGTGTCACTGAGGTGTGGCCGAAGTGGGAGTAGACCATCGCCAGGTCGGAGACCAGGCAGCCGATCTTCCACACGGCGTACGTCCCGCCGACGTTTTCCGAAGCCCATCGCATGTCGCGCTGGTTGTAGTAGTTGCCCCATCCATCGCCGGCCGGCTGAGCGTCCAGGATCAGCCGCTCCGTGCTTCCGCCGCCGCTGCCCGCGCCTGCGAGCCCGCGGGCGATGTCCCACGTGGGCCACGTCTTTGACGCGGCGAGGGCAGGCGCGCTGCCCCAGGCATGGACCTCACCGTGACGATCGAGCACCCAGCCACCCGGGTATCCGCGCGGCGCTGCGGTCCACGAGACGATCGAGTCGGCCATGTCCTGCCCGGGCCATGTCGCGGAAGGCTTGATCGCCGGCGCTCCACCGAACGGGTGGATCGCGCCGGTGTAGTCGAGCGTGTAGCCCTGCACAAAGAAGTTGTTGCGCCCGGCCGTCAGCACGATTCCGCGCGCCACGTCCTCGGTCCACGCGGTATTTCCCATCACCACGGGAGCCCCACCGAACGGGTGGATCCCACCGAACCCGTCGAGCGTGTAACCCACCACCCGTGTCGGCGTGCTCTCGGGCGACAGCACGATCGCGCGCGCAATGCCCCCGCTCGGCCAGACCTGGTTGCCCGTCACGGCGGGCGCGCCTCCGAACGGGTGGATGCCGCCGTCCGCGTCGAGCACGTATCCGGCGGGAGCCGAGCTCGAGGCCCACGGCGCGAGGACAACCTCTCGCGCCCCGACCCAGTGCGGCCAGCTCACGCCGCTGTCGAGCGCCGGCGCACTGCCTGCCGCATGCAGGCCGCCCCATCCGTCCAGCACGTAGCCGCCGGTCCCGTCGCCGAACAGGGCGAGGCTGTAAGCGATGTCCTTCGTCGGCCATGCCGCGCTGGAGGACATTGCGGGCGAGGCGCCGACCGGGTGGAGGCCGCCCCACCCGTCCACCACGTAAAGGTGGTTCTGGTTGTCGAGGGACGGCGGAAGCACTCGAGCAGGCGCCTTTGTGGTCGGGTCCCGAACGACACGGTCAGAGCCCGGCGTGGTGCAGGCGGCCAGCCCGATGACGATCGTGAATCCGAGGACGAACGGCAGGACCTTCCGGGCGCCGACCTGCACAGTGCGCGGATCGTAGCGCGGATTCCGCAAGAGGGCGCGCCCGGCCGGGTTAGACGATGACATGCGGCTCATGGTCGGGATCGCGCTCGCCTTGATCGCGCTGGCGGCGCTCGCCGCGGGTGGTGTTTACCTCATGAACGCCAACCGCCCGCATCCAGCGGCCGCCGTCACCAAGCCGACCGCCAGCGCCTCGCCGACGGGCACCTCCACCCCAACCGCCGCGCCGAACGATCCCTGCCGGCGTGCCGCCTCGCCCGTCTCGACGACGCTGGCCGTCGCGAACTTCGGCCGGGTCCTCGCCGACCCCCACAACTGTCACGTGTTCGTGTCGAGCCCGGCCGGCAACGCCGTCGTGGTGGTCGACTATTCCGGCAGGGTCGTCAAGACGTTCTCCGACGAGTACGGCGCCGACGCGATGGTGATCGACGGCTCGACGCTGTACGTGGCGCTCACGACGTCGGGTTCGATCGACGTGATCGACACCCAGACCCTCACCCGAGCGAGGACGCTTGCGTCAGGTCTCGTCAAGCCGCGGGACCTGGTCATCGCGGGCGGCCGGCTGTGGACGACCTCGGGCGAATGCACCCAATTTACGATGCAGCTCGCCAGCGTCGATCCCGCGACGGGCAAGGTGACCACCTTCGACGCCGACCGGTCGACCAACCTGGGCTACTGCGCCGCATTTGCGACCACGAACAAGACCCAGACCTTCATCGTCGCGTGGGACAGCGGTCTCCATCCCGGAAGCATCACCGTGCTTGACGTTTCGAGCGGCAAGCCGGTCGTGGTCACGAGCAAGCGCGCGGAGAATCTCGGCAACCTGATCGACGCGGCGATCACACCTGGCGGGGACAAGCTCATCACGGCGTCCGGTTCGCCATACGAGTTCGACCAGTGGAGCCTGTCAGGCGTGAACCAAGATGGGGTCGTCTATCCGGGCAAGCCATACCCGAACTCCATCGCGATCAGCCCAGTCCATGAAGGATTGGTGGCGACGGGGGTCACGCAATCCAGCGGGAATGTCGTTGCCGAGTATCTGCTCGGCAAACCGGCAGCCGTGGCGACGATGCTCAACACGGACCGCGACCACAACCTTCTGTACCCGCGTGGTCTTGCCTTCTCAGCGGATGGGGCGCTGATCTTCGCCATCACCGGAGTCGCCCTCGACGGCAGCCATCAGACCGTGACCGTGAACGTGTTGCCTGGCCCGAATCTGCCCTAACGTAGAAATTCGCCGCTCGCGTGAGCGGTTCCTTGATCAGTGGCGTCTTTCGACCCCAAGACGATCGCGGCCGCCGGGCGTGAGCGACAGGTGTCGCTGACGACGACCGGGCGCAGGACTGGCAAACCTCACCGGGTAACGATCTGGATCACCACCGACGGACAGCACGTGTACATTCGCTCCGGCGGCGGCCTGGAACGCGATTGGCCGAAGAACCTGCTCGCCAGTGGCGAGGCGACCCTCCGACTGGGGGGCGCGAACATCCCGGTCAGAGCGCGTCACGTCACCGACCCGGACGAGGCTCGCACGACCTCAGAGCTGGTGCGCAAGAAGTACCACGCACCCACGAAGCAATCGAGGCCTGGCGAGCCGCTGGCGACGGCGGAGCAGGCGGTCTTCGAGCTGTTACCGGCGGACCGAAACTAGTCCCCAGCCAGTCCGCACATGAACCTGATCAAGGCTTCGATGCCGCGGTGATAGTTGTCGATCAGCAGGTGCTCGTTGGGGGAGTGGATCGCGCAGTCGGCCTGCGCGATCCCGCTGATCACGAGCGGTGCGCCGAGCGCCTCCTGGAAGTCCACCGCGACCGGGATCGAGCCGCCGACCCGGATCATCGCCGTCTCCTTTCCGAACGCAGCTCGGTACGCCGCGCGCAGGGCGAGACCCGGCTTGTGGTCGACCCCGGTCGTAACAGGCGGCGCCATTCCGATCGCGTGGACGCGGACCTCCACCCCGGGAGTGGACAGGTCGCCAACGTATTGCTCGAAAGCCGCGAGGATGGCCTTCGGGTCCTGGTCAGGCACGAGGCGCATGCTGACCTTGGCCATCGCCTCGGCCGGGATGACCGTTTTCGCGCCGTGTCCGGTGAACCCGCTGAGGAACCCGTTGGCGTCGAGGGTGGGCCGGCTGCCGGCGCGTTCCAGGGCGAGATAGCCCTCCTCTCCCTCCAGTGCCCTGGCGCCCGTCAACCGCTTCACCGTCTCGATGTAGCTCGGGTCCCTCTTCTTCCAGGCAGCGAGCTCTTCAGCGGTCGGCGCGCGGACCGCGTCGTAGAAACCAGGGATCGTGATGTGCCCGTTGCGATCCTTTAGCTCGCCGACGATACGGGCGAGCGTGTTGATGGGATTGGGGGCTACGCCGCCGTACGTACCGGAATGCAGGTCGACCGCGGGGCCCTTGGCGCGCAGCTCCGTGTAGAGCAGTCCGCGCAGCGCGGTGGCGAGGGTCGGGTGCCCTTCCTCATCCATGCCGCTGTCCCAGATCAGGACAGCGTCGGTCTTCAGGTTCGACCCGTTGGCGCGTATGTATTCGGAGATCGCCTTCCCCGAGCTCTCCTCCTCGCCTTCGATGATGAAGCGCACGTTGATCGGCGGCCCGCCCGTGGCGAAGAGATGCTCGGCCGCCTTGACCGCGGTCATGTGATTGCCCTTGTTGTCGGCCGCGCCGCGCGCCCAGATCTCACCTTCGCGGACCGCCGGTTCGAACGGAGGCGTCGTCCACAGGTCGAGCGGATCGACCGGCTGGACGTCGTAGTGGCCGTAGACGGTCAGGTGAAACTTGCCCGGGCGGCCTTGCCAGTCCGCGATGACGACCGGCAGTCCATCGGGCAGCACATCGACGACCTGCGCCTTCATGCCCATCGCGGTGAACCGGTCGTGCAGCCAGCCGGCGTTGCGGAGGCAGTCGTCGCGGCGCTCGCGCAGCGTGCTGATGGAGGGGATGCGCAGCTCCTCCATCAGGTCCTCGAGGTCAGCCTTGCGGCGCGTCTCGGCCAGGGCCACGGCCGCGTCGAGCAGCGACTGGGTGGTGGCCACGTCTACGCCTTGCCTCGAGCGCGCCTGATCTGGTCGGCATGTTCGTGCGCGTGGGCGCCGTAGATCCGCAGCCAATCCTCGGTGCCGTATGGCCCGGACTCGGTGTGCTTGCCGACGATCTTCCAGTCGTCCTCGGTCATCCGGTCAATGAGCTGGGCTGACGTCTCGCGGGCCCACCGCAGAGCTTCGATGGAGGGCTCGATGGGCCGGTCAGACGTCAGCCGCTCGGCGAATGCTTTCTCGTCGTATCCATAGACCACGGGGTCCGGATGGGCGAGCAACCGCCGGATGCGGGAGGCCGACTCCATCTCGCTGTCGGCAAGGTGATGGGCGATCTGGCGTGGAGTCCAGCCGTCCTCGGCGGCTTGGTCGAGCTCCTCCGCCGTGATGTCCTCCAGCGCCTCGACCACCGCTCGGTGTCCTTCTCGGTACTTGCGAATCAACCGCGCCCTCTCTTCAGCATCCATCTGAAAATCGTATGCCTTACCGGGTAGGGTCTAAAGAGTGGGTGTGCTCGCGGCCGCCGACCGCGCGAAGATCGAAAAGCTGCTCTCGGTCGCAAGGGCGACCAGACCCCTGCCCGCGGAGGACGGGAGTCTCTTCTTCGCCTCCAATCGCGCGGGTCACATGCAGATCTACAGGCAGGGCGGACCTGGCGAGGAGCCGGTCCTGGTGGTTGCCTCCCAGACGCGAATGGTGCCGCACGCTCACACGCCCTCTGGCTTGCTGATTCGTGAGGACATAGGCGGCAACGAGGTGTGGCAGCTCGGAATCGTCGACGGCGGCGAGCATCGCCGGCTGACGGCGGACGCGCATGCGATTCATCACTCTGTGACCCTCCATCCGGACCGGCGACGGGTAGGTCTGGGCTGGAATCCCGGCGGACAGGCCGACATCGTGCTCGGCGAGCTCGACCTGCGAAATGGTGCGAAGACGCCCTGGGTCGCGCCAGGCGGTTTCTGGCGATGGGGCGCGTGGAGTCCAGACGGCGAACGCGCTGCGGTGATGAAGATGGCGGGGACGCCTACCGAGGGATACATCCTCGAGCGCGACGGACGTATGACGCGATTGCTGTCCTCAGCGCTTCGCGTCCAAGCTGTCGCCTGGCTCGACGTCGGGATTCTCGTCATGACCGACCTCGGCCGCGACTTCCTCGGTGTCGCCGTGGTGGAACCGGAACGCCCCGACGTCGTCGAGCGGTGGCTGTTCGACGAGCAACACGAGGTCGCGGGCGTGACCCTGGACCCGCCGGCGCGGAAGGCGGCTGTCGTCGTCAACAGCGGGATCTATGACAGCGTGCGAATCCTCGAGGTCGCCACAGGTCAGGAGGTCGACCGCCTGGGTCTTGCGAAGGGCGTCACGATCTCCGACCACACTGGCGATCCGGACTATCACGTCGGGTGGAGCCACGATTCGGCGCGGCTGTTCATCAGCTGGGAGCTGCCGACGCGTCCGGCCGAGATTTATGAGTGGCCCGGCGGAACGAGGTGGACCTTCACGGCCGATGTTCCCCACGGGCTCGTCGAGCCGGAGGAGCTGAGCTACAAGAGCTTTGACGGTCTGGATGTGCCGTCACTCTTCTATCGAGCCGGCGGGGAGCCGCGGCCGGCCGTCGTCTACTTCCACGGCGGCCCCGAAGGCCAGTCGCGCGGCAGGTTCGAGGCCGTGGCACACCTCTTCAACGGGATAGGGGTCAGCGTGCTGCTGCCCAATGTGCGCGGATCGGCCGGCTACGGCATCCGGTTTCAAAGCCTCGACGACAAGGCGCTCCGCCGGAATTCGGTGAAGGACGGGTGCGAGGCGGCGCGATACCTCAAGAAGTCCGGGTTGGCGTCCAGAGCCGCCGCGATGGGCGGCTCGTATGGCGGGTTCATGACGCTCGCGGTGCTCGTCGAGGATCCTGATCTGTGGGACGCCGGGGTTGACGTGGTCGGCATCGCCGATTGGCACACGTTCTTCCGCAACATGCCGCCGTGGCGCGGGGTGCTTCGGATCAACGAGTACGGCGATCCGAACGGCGCGGAGGCGGACTTCCTCCGCGAGATCAGCCCCATCCACAAGGCGTCGTCGATCAAGGCTCCTCTACTTGTCATCCACGGCAGGAACGACCCGCGCGTGCCGGTCGGCGAGAGCATCCAGATCACCCAGGCGGTAGGACGGTCCGAGCTGCTGATCTTCGAGGACGAGGGTCACGGCGTCATCAAGCTCGCGAACCAGGTCACCGCAAACAGCAAGATCCTCGAGTTCATGGCCGAGCACCTCCTCTGAGCCACCGCCGGCCGCGTGCCCCGGCGGGGTGGAGCCGCCGACAGGAATCGAACCCGTAACCTGCTGTTTACAAAACAGCTGCTCTGCCAATTGAGCTACGGCGGCATGTCCTGGAATGAGCCTAGCCGAACCGATCGAAGCGGCCATGATCGGGGTCGCGGTGGCTGGACGCCACCGCATGCGTGGGCAAGCCGACCGATCGGACGGGTCCAACTGGCCCATTTTCTCGGACTTACGAAAGCATTAAATTAGAGGCGATCGAGTTCGTTTTTGCCATCGACGCGGTGCCGTGTCACGATGGCTTGAAACCCCGCGGCCGGTCAGCGGGGGTGTGTGCCGGCGGGACTTGAAAGTGGGGGTGTATATGACGTTTCGCAGACTCGGCGTACCGATCGTTGCGCTGGCGGGCGCGATCTTCGCCGGCAGCGTCTTCCTGGCGCCGATTGCCGGAGCATCCTCGGAGACAAGCGGATCGACGCGCCAGATTTCGGCATCCGGAACGACGTCGTTCAATCCGGCCGCTTCGGCCGGCGACGTCGGCATCGAACAAGCAGCGGTCCGCTCTCGGTGCTGAGCACGTTCGACGGCCTGAACCACCGGCAGCAGCGCCTTGCCAACGGCGGGCGGCAGTTCTCGCTCGAGCCCCCGGACCAGGGACTCTGCACGGGCAACGGCGTCGTGATGGAGATCATCAACGACGTCATGCGCGTCTATACGCCCAGCGGCACGCCGACTAAGCCGGTTGAGGACCTGAACACGTTCTTTGGTTACGCGCCGCAGGTCATCCGCGCGACGCCCGGGCACCCGGCTGTCTTCGGACCCTTCGTGACGGACCCGAGCTGCTACTTCGACCATGACACCAACCGCTGGTTTGCCGACGTGCTGACACTTGACCTTTTCCCCACCGATGACCCGGCCCATCACATCGCGGGCGGCGATTTCATCGGCACCAACCACCTCGACCTGGCGGTCAGCCAGACCAGCGACCCGACCGGGGCGTGGACGATCTACCACCTTCCGGTGCAGGACGACGGGTCCCAGGGCACCCCGAACCACCACTGCCACGGCATCGCGCCGTTCGGCCAGGCCACTACGCCAACCAACCCGAACGCGTGCCTCGGTGACTACCCGCACCTGGGGGCCGACGCGAACGGCCTCTACATCACAACCAACGAGTACTCGCTGTTCGGCAACGACTTCCACGGCGCCCAGATCTACGCCTTCGACAAGTTTGCCCTCGCGGGCGCCGCGGCGACCCTCAACGTGACCCAGTTCGACACCAACGGCCTTGACAACGGCAACTCGGGCTTCACCATCTGGCCCGCGACCGCTCCGGCAGGCCTCAACTCCAGCGCCAACGGCGGCACCGAGTACTTCATGAGCTCCAACGCTGCCGACGAGGCCCATGGAAACGGTGTCGCGGTCGGCCCGCGGCGGTCGACTCAGCTCCTTGTCTGGAAGCTCACGCACACCTCGACGCTCACCAACGCGACGCCCAGCCTCAGCCTGTCGCACAACACGCTTGCGGTCGGCCTTTACGTCGTGCCGGCGCGCTCTGAGCAGAAGGTTGGGGACACGCCGATGATCGACTGCTTGAACATGCACTCGTGCGCCACCAACTTCTTGCTTGGCTTTCCTGACCCGTTTGCACCTGAGCACGAATACCCGGTCGACAGCAACGACACCCGAATGCAGCAGGTCGTATTCGCCAACGGCAAGCTCTGGGGAGCGCTTGACACCGCAGTCAACTCATCCGCCAACACACGGGCCGGCATCGAGTGGTTCGTCGTCGACCCCTCGGGCAACGGATCGGTCGTCAACCAGGGCTACCTCGCCGTAAGCCAGAACAACGTCATCTACCCGGCCATCGCGGTTCGACCGGACGGCAAGGGAGTGATGGCGTTCACCCTCGTCGGCCGCAACTTCTATCCGAGCGCTGCCTTTGCCTCGATCACTGCCAACGGTGTTGGCACCGTGCAGTTGGCAGCGGCGGGGGCCGGACCTGCGGATGGATTCAGCGGAACGGCCGTCTTCAACGCGCCCAACCCGGCGCGCCCGCGCTGGGGCGACTACGGCGCGGCCGTGGTCGACGGAAACAACATCTGGATCGCGTCCGAGTACATCGGACAGACCTGCAACCTGGCGCAGTACCTCGCCACCGGCGCCAGCTGTGGCGGCACCCGGACGGCGCTGGCCAACTGGGACACCAGGATCTCCGAGGTCAACCCAAACGGGTAGGCCGCGTTAAGTCAAACCCGTAAAAAAGAGGCCCGGGCGACCGGGCCTCTTGTCTTTTTTCTGTAAACGCGGGTCACTCGTCGGCGGGCGGTGTCTCGCTCAGGAACGGCAGCAGGGCCGCCACGTCGGGTGTACCCAGGCCGGTGACCGGATCCCAACCTGGTCCCGCTGAGAAGCCGCTGAACACGGGGCCGGCAGGGCTGGTGACCGTGTTGTTGCCGGCGGTGATGTCGTGGAAGAGAGTCGGGTAGGCGGAGCTCTTGCCGGCGTGGTACAGGCGCACGTTGAAAGGCGGCAGGCGGTGACCGGCCGCCTCGTTGGCGAGAGCCGCCACGCCGGCCCACTGCGGCGTTCCGATGCTCGTGCCGGTGACCCGAAGAGTCTTGCCCATCACCCTGATGATCGCCGCGTTCTTGTCGGCGCTCCAGGCGACGTCGGGGAGGCCGCGTGCGGCGTTGGACTTGAAGAACGGCGCCTGGTAGCCGGGCCGCTTGAACAGGGCGCTGAAGCCTCCACCGCTGGCCTGGACGCCGTTGCCCCAGCCCGACTCATGCAGATACGCGCCCGACACCGCATTCGCGTGAAGGGCAGTGCCTCCCACCGCGGTCACGAGCGGGTCAGAGGCGGGGGTCGAGACGCCGCGGACCAGGTTGCCGCTGCAGTCGCGCTCGGCGGCGCCGAAGTCGCCTGACGCGGCCAGCAGGATCATGCCCTTCGCATGCGCGGCCCGGAAAACGCGACCCTCCTCGGCGAGGATCTGCGGGTCGGCGCAGCTCTCGGCCTCGCCGAAGCTCTGGGAGATGACGTCGCCGAGTTCGTTGTCGACCGCGAATCTGGTCGCGCTCAGGATGTCTGCATCGCTTCCGCTCCTGGCCAGCACGAGGTGGATGGCGGCGCCGGGAGCGATCACGTGCGCCCACTCCACGTCGGTCGCGATCTCCCTGGCCCACATCGACTGCTCGGCGCTGCCGTCGAACGCTGTCAGGCCGTCTGGCGCGGAGATCGTGAGGTCGGTGGCAGCCAGGCTCCACGTTGTGTTGAACGTCTCTACGTCGGCCTGGAGCGTGGGGTCCTGAAACGCGTCGATGATCACGATCGTCTGCCCGGCTCCGGTGATTCCGCCCTCCAGCACCGGCTGGACGCCATAGGCGACGCGGATCTGGTCGGGGCCGTAGCACGGCATCGTCGTCGAGTTGTTCTGGCACGACGGGAACTTGACTATGCCGTCGGCCTGGACGTCGGCCAGCTCATCCGAGTACAGGTCGTTGGCGACCGCCGGGACCATGAGATGGGCCGTGTAAGGCATGACGGCTGCTGACGGACCGAGCAGCATCGGCGAAGCAAAAAGGGCACAAAAAAGCCTTCCGGCTTGAAGCCGGCGCCACACCCAAGAACCCAACCCAACTCTCCTTGGCCCGGCCACCCTCCGGGCAGATGCGATAGGCCCAAATGCTCTCACGCCCCCGAGCGCGCTTCACATTCTTAACCGAACATTTCGTTAACTAAGCTGGGCGGCGGCTCGTACGCCCGTTCGCCTTATCCTTGGCGGGATTTGATCGAGCCAAAAGACGTCGTGATCGCCGTCCTTGGGTCCTCGGCGGCCCTGGCCGGATTCGTGCTCGTCTTCCTCGGCGTGATCATCGCCTCCTACCAGTCGTACTCGGGAGGCGTGCCGGAGCAGGTCGTCCGGCCCTACCGGGCCAGCGGCGCGGCCCTACTTGGGAGCTTCGCCCTCAGCCTGATCACGGTAGCGGTGAGCCTGCTCTGGCTGATCAACGGCGGCCCGGTTGGGCTGTACGACTGGGCGGTCAGCCTTTTCGCGGTCCAACTCGTCGCCGTATTTGCCTCCGCCGCTTGGACGACCCGGATGGTGTTATGGCGCTGACCCAGAAGAAGCTGCAGGACCTGAAGGATGCGAGCCTCACGTCCCTTCTCCAGGACGACGCGGCGTCGTGGAAGGCGAAGGCGCGGCACGCGTACCTCGCGACGCATGCATATATAAAGGAGATCAGGCCCGACGACGTCACCGCGTTGCTGATCGCGGAGCTGGAGGTGACACCCGAATTCAGAAACTACCTTGCGAAAAAGAAGCTGAAACAGAAATACTGGTCGGAGTGGTTCGCAGAATTGATCATCGACCGTTTCTGGTCGGAGGTGAAAGGAGGTTGACATTGGCGAAGGACCCGGCGGAGCAGGCGAGGAAGTTCATCGACGCGTCGCTGAAAGGGCACTCGAAGGCGCCGAGCAAGGCCGCCTACACGCGCGCGGTCAAGCTGGCGCAGCTGGCGATTGAAGAGCTGACCCTGGTCGCAACCCGAGTCAGGGCCTAGAGCTCAGCCCTTACCCTTTCGGCGGCCCTCGTCATCGCGACGAGCTTGCCGAACGCCTTCTCGCGCGGCAGATACTTCATCCCGCAATCGGGCGCGATTATCAAACGCTCCGCGTCGACGAACTTCAGCGCATTTCTGATCCGGCCGGCGACCACGTCCATGTCTTCGACCGGGCTCTCATCCGACAGCTCGATCACCCCGACCATCAGCTGCTTTCCGCCGAGCGACTTCAGCACGCTCAGGTCGACGTTTTGCTGCGCCGACTCGATCGAGATCTGGCGCGCGGTCGTGTCCGCCAGCGGCTCGAGGAATGGATAGCCGTTCGGCCGGTTGTGGACGATGTGCGCGTAGCCGAAGCATGTGTGCAGCGCGGTCGTTCCGGTGACCCCTTCGAGCGCCCGGTTGATCGCCTTGATCGCAAAACGCTCCGCCTTCTCTGACCGCGCCTGCAGGTAGGGCTCATCGAGCTGCACGACGTCGGCGCCAGCCGCAAACAGGTCGCGCACCTCTTCGTTGACCGCCTCGGCCAGCGCCATCGCCAGCGCCTCCTCGTCGCGGTAGTAGTCGTCCTGCGCCTGCTGCGACATCGTGAAGGGACCTGGAAGGGTGGCCTTGATCGGGCGGTCGGTATTGGCGCGCAGAAACTCGACGTCTCGCATCTCGACGGGCCGGGCGCGGCGGATGGGACCGACCACGCGGGGCACGGGGTTGGGGTGGCCGGTCCGGTCGAGCGCCGTCCCCGGGTGGTCGAGGTCCATGCCTTCGAGCGCGGTTGCGAAGCGGTTGGAGTAGCTCTCGCGGCGGATCTCGCCGTCGGTGAGGATGTCGATCCCGGCGCGCTCGAGGTCGCGGATGACCACTACCGTCGCATCGTCCTGCGCCTGCTCGATCAGATCGGGCGCCACCCGCCAGATCTCTCTGGCCCGCACGCGCGGCGGCAGGCGGCTGCCGAGCATCTGCCGGTCGACGAGCCAGTCGGGCTGCGGATAGCTGCCCACGACCGTCGTCGGCAGCAGGTCGTGCATGGCGGCAAGGGTAATCTGTGCTTCAACTTGGCAAGCCGGCTCCGCGGCGACAATTGCGATCGAGACTGGATCTGGGAGCGGGAGATCGAGGCCGCGCCGTGGGAGGAGACGCGCCGGCTGTCGGTTGCCGCGTGGGAGCGCCAGTTCAGGCGGATCCGCGAATCCTCGCCCTTTTACGCGCGTAAGTTTCGCGAGGCGGGCGTCGGCAGCTCGTTCGTCAGCCTCGCCGACCTGACCCAGCTTCCTTTCACCACCAAAGAGGAGCTGAAGCAGGCGCTGGACGAAGACCCGCCGTTCGGGAGCAATCTGTGCGTCACCCCCGACCAGGTGAAGCGCGTGTACCAGACGAGCGGCACCTCAGGCGTGCCCAGCGTTCTCGCGCTGACGCGCGGCGACATGGAGACATGGACCGTGATGGGCACAAGGACTTACTACGCGACGGGCATCCACGAGCACAGCTCGGTGCTCACGACGTTCGGCGCCGGCCCGTTCGTTGCGGGCCACACCCACTTCGTCCTCCTGCGTATCGGCGCGCGCTCGGTCCCGGTCGCACCCGGCGACACCGAGAGGGTGCTCTTTGGTCTCGGCGCCGGACTTGCCGACACGCTGCTGGCCACGGCTTCGTTTGCGCAGTACCTTGCCAATCGCCTCGAGAAGGACGGCCCCGAGCGCACCGCGATGCCGCTGATGCATGTCGTCACCGGGGGTGAGCCGGGAGGTGGAATCCCGGCGATCCGCGGCCACATCGAGCGAGTGCTCGGAGTCACGGTGACCGAGGTGATGGGCATTGGGGACATCGCGCCTTCGCTGTTCGGTGAGTGCCCGCACCAGCAGGGCATGCACTTCTGCGGCTCGGGCCACGTCTGGGTCGAGCTGATCGATCCCGACTCGCGTGAACCGATGGAGATCGAGACCGGGGCTGTGGGCGAGCTCGTCTATACGGCCCTTACCCGGGAGGCGATGCCCATCGTTCGCTTTCTCGGCGGTGACATCGCGCGGATCGAAGGCACGTCGTGCGAGTGCGGGCGGACGAGCTTCCGGCAGCGCGTGATCGGGCGGCGAGACGACATGTTCATCGTTCGCGGCGTGAATGTCTATCCGACCGCGATCCTCGCGGTGGTCGGCGATTTCCGGCCGCGCGTGACGGGCCGGGCGCGAGTGGTCCGCAAGGGCCCGGAGACTTCGATCGAGCCCCCGATCCCGGTCGAGGTCGAGGTCACTGAGCGCCACGAGTCGGACCCCGCCTTGATCGCAGAGATCGAAGACGCGATCCACTCCAGGCTGATGTTCCGGTGCAAGGTGACGCTCGTTCCAGAGTCTGACTTCGGTGAAGCCGGCTACAAGACGAAGCTGACCGTGCGGCGGTGAGCAAGAAGCTCAAGTCGTCGCTCGGACGCAGCACATCCGACCAGATCTTCGTACGCGGCCACGACCTGACGGCCGACCTCATCGGCAAGGTCTCCCTGGGCGACTTCGCGTTCCTGGAGCTGAAGGGACGCCTGCCCTCGCGGCACGAGTCGGTGATGTTCAACGCGCTCGTCGTCACGCTCGTCGAGCACGGCCTGACTCCGAGCACGATCGCCGCGCGGCTCACCTACTACGGAGCACCCGAGGCGCTGCAGGCGGCGGTGGCCGCCGGTCTGCTGGGGATGGGCGACCGGTTCGGAGGTTCGATCGAGCAGGCGGCCCGCATGCTCCAGGAGGCGCCGCCGGGCGATGACCTCCGAGAGATCGCCCGGGAGATCGTCGAGCTGCACAGAGCCGGCAAACAGGTCATCTCGGGAATCGGGCACCCGGTCCACAAGCCGGCCGACCCCCGTGCCGTGCGCCTGTTCGAGCTGGCGGCCGAGAACGATTTTTCGGGCCGGCATGTGGCCCTGATGAAGCTGGTCGCCGAGGAGGCGACGGCTGCCTACGGCCGGGACCTGCCGGTCAACGCCACGGGTGCGATCGCGGCGATCGCGAGCGAGATGGAGATCTCGTGGCGCATCTGCCGCGGGCTCGCTGTGATGGCCCGTGCGATCGGCCTTGTGGCCCACCTGCAAGAAGAGATGGACGAACCGATGGCGGGCGAGATTTGGGCTCGTTCCGAGGGAGAGGCGCAGGGCTCAGACCACGGCTAATATGGGTGTGCGCACGTAATCTCGGAAGGGGGAAGCGTGGCAGCCAGCATTCCCGGCATACACCACGTGACGTGCATCACGGGCGACGTGCAGAAGTGCGTCGATTTCTACGTTGGCGTGCTCGGGCTTCGCTTCGTGAAAAAGAGCATCAACCAGGACCTTCCTGACACCTATCACATCTATTTCGGCGACTACCTCGGCACACCCGGCACCGCGATGACCTTTTTCGGCTGGCCGACGTGGCCCGCGCAAAGAACCGGCAGCGGCCAGGTGACGACGGTGTCCTTCCAGGTACCCGCCGGGTCGCTTGGCTTCTGGAGCACTAGGCTCAAGGGCCTGGGCGTCGACCACCGGATGGTGAGCCGCTTCGACAGCGACGCGCTTTCGCTGCAGGACGCGGACGGCATCGAGCTGGAGCTGGTGGCCCAGGCGTCGGACGAGCGCTGGAAGCCGTGGCCTGAGTCCCCGGTGAGTGAGGAGCACGCGATACGTGGCTTTCACTCCGTGACCATGACCCTGGCCGAGATGGCGGCCACGTTCAACCTCCTGACCTCCGTCATGGGTTTCCGGATGGTCTCGCAGGAGGGCGAGCGGACGCGCTTCGAGACCGGCGCCGGCGGGGAGCACGCCACACTCGACGTGGTCGAGGCGCCCGAAGGCCCGGAGGGCGAGGAGTCGATCGGCACCGTGCATCACGTCGCGTGGCGCACACCTGACGCCGATTCGCAAAAGGCATGGCGCGACGCGCTGGTGACCGCGGGACGAAACGTGACGCCGGTGATCGACCGCTGGTACTTCAAGTCGATCTACTACCGCGAGCCGGGAGGAGTCCTCTTCGAGATCGCGACCGACGGGCCCGGCTTCACCGTCGACGAGCCGCCCGAGAACCTCGGCACCACATTGAGCTTGCCGCCCTGGTTCCAGGTGCGGCGCGAACGCCTTGACGAGATCTTGCCGCCGATTGTCGTGCCGACCACCACGACGACCGGCGCCCATCAGGTCGTGGTCAACCAGAAAAGAGGGGGCGCTGAATGAGCACCGCAGTTATTGCGCCGGTCAACCCGATGTCGGCCGAAGGCAAGGACACCGTAATGCAGGTGATGCGCCGCGACCGTGACAACTTCACGCGCATGGTCTCGGACCCGAAGAACTGGAACGTCCAGACGCGGTGCACCGGCTGGGAGACGCGCGACCTGGTCGGCCACATGATCGACGTCATGGAGGGCTACTTCAAGAACTGGGACGCGGCCGTGGCCGGCAAGGACGGCATGTCGCTCGGCCTGCCCGTGATGGGCGAGACGCTGAACGACCACGCGCTCGAGTTTCGAAAGCTGTCACGCGAGGAGGCGCTGGAACGCTTCAAGAAGGACGCGCAAAAGCTCGACAAGCTTCTGAGCGACCTCACGCCCGAGCAGTGGACGAGCTTCATGGTCTATCACCCGTTCGCGGGACCGGTCCCGGCGGGCTTCTACGGCACGTTCCAGATCATGGACTACGGCGTGCACCCGTACGACATCGAGTACGGCCTGGGCAACAAGCTCGCCACGATCGATGAGGCGACCGCCGGATTGATCTGGCCTTTTGCCTTCATCTTCTGGCAGTACACCGTCGACGAGAAGGCGGCGAAGGACCAGAACTACACCTACGGGATCCAGGTCGACGGACCCTGGGGCGGCAAGTGGCGCGTGACCGTGAAGGATGGACAGTGGTCGGCGCAGCCCGAAAGCGGGAACTTCGAGGGCTCTGACGCGCTGATCCACTTCAACAACGTCGCCGACGCGGTGCTCACGTTCTTCCAGCGCTTCCCGGGTGGATCCGCAAGCGGCGACGAGGAAGTCATCAAGAACATCCGGCAGCTGCACTTCCGCTTCTAGACACCAATCCGAAGCACTCTCTGGGCGGCGGACCTGGCGCCATCGGGTCCGCCGCTTTTTCGTGTCGAGGAGATCCGCGCCGACCGTTCCGATCTCATCAAGGAGGCGATGGGACCGGAAGCTGACCTGGTCGAGCCGCGGCTGGCGCGTGGGAGCCGGTGCTTTGCGGTGATGGTCGACGGCTCGGTGGGAGGGTATGGATGGTTGTCGACCGGACCGGAATGGATCAGTGAGATCCAGCTGGAGATGATCCCGCGACCCGGCGAGGGTTACATCTGGAACTGCGCCACCGTTGCCGCGCATCGCCGTCGCGGCGTGTTTCGATCCGTCATCGTGGGCATCTCGGAGGCCGCACGTCGGGAAGGCCTCAGGCGTCTGTGGATCGGCAGCGTCGCCATCCCGGCCGAGAAGGCGGTCGGTCCCTCGGGCTTTCGACCCGCGCTGCGTTTCGCGGCTGTGAACTTTGCCGGACTGCATGCATTGCGAGTCCAATCGGCCGGCGATGCGTCCCTCGTGCAGGATGCGGCGCGCGTTGTCGGCGTCTTGCCCGGCCTGTACGTCCGGCGGTACCAGCGCCGCCGGCACTAGAGGCTTACCCTTCGCCTGTGGACTCGCCCATCGCTCGGAGGTCGGCCGCCTCACTGGCCGCTGCCGGTGGGGTATTCCGTTTCCTGATGCAGCCGCGAGACCTCGCACATCCCGAGGCGTGCGACTTTCTGGCCGGCAATCCCCAGGAGATGGCCCGGCCGGCCTACATCGAAGCCGTCCAATGGGCGCTGGTGCCGGACTCACCGTCGTATTACGCCTATGGACCTCCGTGGCGACCGGCCGCTCAAGCTGTTGCTTCCGCGCTCGGCGAGAGGCTCGGGTTGGAGCTTGATCCCGATGACGTCTTTCTCACACGCGGAGCGAGCTCGGGGCTTGGCCTGCTGCTCCGCGTGCTGCTCGACCCCGGCGACGAGGTGATCATGATGTCGCCGCCCTGGTTCTTCTATGAGGCGATGCTCTCGGCGGAGTCCGTCGAGACGGTTCGAGTGCCGCTGACCGAAGAGAAATTCGATCTCGACCCGGAGGCGGTATCGCGCGCTATCACGCCGCGCACGCGTGCTGTCATCGTCAACACTCCCCACAACCCGAGTGGGCGCATCTATCCAGAGGATCAGCTGCGCGAGCTCGCGTCGGTCCTCGAGCGGGGATCGGAACGGAATGGCCGCCGCATCTATCTGCTGAGCGACGAGGCATACGCACGCATCCTGTTCGATGGCAACCGGATGATCACGCCCTCGCGTTTCTACCCGGCTACGGTCATGCTCCACAGCTATTCGAAGACGCTGCTGGCGCCAGGTCAGCGCGCGGGTTACATGGCGATGCCGCGATCGATGCCGGCGCGCGAGCAGGTCCGGATGGCGCTGATGCTCGGGTCGATAGGCAGCGGCACGGTGCCCGACACCGGGATGCAGCATGCGATACCGGAGCTGGAGAAAATGATCATCGACATCCCTGCCCTGCAGCGCAGGAAGGATCGAATGATCGCGGAGCTGACCCGCCTGGGGTATTCGGTCGGGTCACCTGAAGGCGGGTTCTATCTGTTTCCGCGGACTCCGATCGCCGACGCGACCGAGTTCTGCGATTGGCTCGCGGAGCGGCGGGTGTACACGCTGCCCGGAGAAGCATTCGAGCGGCCGGGCTACTTCCGCCTGTCGCTGACCGCGACCGACGCGATGGTCGATCGCGCGCTGCCGATCCTGGCCGAGGCCATGCAAACGCTCGCGACGCCGAGTGCGTCCAGACCATGACATTGGTTTCGCTACATCTCATAAATGAGATGCGCTGGGCCGACAAGGCAATCCGGCGCCGGTGGGGCCTGGTGGCCTCATGGTGAAGACAGGCGGCAGTTTGGTCTAGGCTCGACCGGTTGCGGCGGCCCAGGCCCCAAATCGCCCTGGCGCTTTGCGCTTCTTCCGACGCGTTTCCCAGTACGAATGGGACTCGGCAGCTCCGGTCGCGGTTGCGCAGGCGGCCGGCCTTCACGCGAGCCGCATCGACGGTTCAGCTCTCGTCTACAACCGCCCGGATCCCAAGCTGCCTGACCTGCTGGTCTGCCGTCGCGAGCTGGCCGAGCCGATTCTTGCCGCGATCCGCAAAGCGGCCCGCTAGAGCGCCGCCAGGTACACGGCCAGCAGTTCCTCCGCGGGGTGCTTGCCGGCCAGCTCACCGGCGGCTTTGCGCAGCTCCGGTTCTCCGATGCCGTAGGCGGCGATGTGCTGCGGAAGGCCGAGCGACGCTGTCAGCCGATAGACATCGTCGGCCGAAGGCAGGGCGGCGAACCTGTCGGGCATCCGCGGCGCCAGGTACCGCATGACGTGGGGCAGCAGCAAGCACGATGTGACCCCGTGCGGGATGCCGTGCCTCGCGCCGATCTGCTTACCCATCGTATGGCTCAACCCCGCGGCGGACGCGCCCGGCAGCGTGAACGAGAACCACGCCGCCAGCTGGTTCTCGGTCCGGACATCAACGTCCCCGGGCGACGCCTTCGCCCGTGGCAGCGAGTCGAGCAACCGGCGGATCGCCTCGAGCGACATCACGTCGTTGAACGGATGGTCACCTTCAGCGATGAATCCCTCGACCGCGTGGTCGAGCGCGCGAATGCCGGTCGACAGCCACAGCTGTATGGGCGTGGCCAGCGTGAGCTCGGCGTCGTAGATCACTGTCTGCGTCATCAGGCGCGGGTCGCGCATCCCCGCCTTGTCACCGGCCTCGTTCGTGTAGCCGGCTCCGGCGGCGAGCTCCGCCACCGACAGCGTGGTCGGGATCGCGATGTGGGGGACGGCGCGGCCGTCGCCCCGGGCGAGGCGCAGCGAGATGATCTTTGCGGCGTCGATTGCGCTGCCCCCGCCGAAGCTGACGATCGCATCGACCTCGCTGCTCGAGGCAGTCTCGACGCCAGCGTCGATCTGCGACATCGGAGCGTGCTGGCCGATCAGGACCGTGGCGGCGGGTTGCAGCGGGAGCCGCTCGACCGATGAAAGCAGCGACCTGGTGGTGACCAGGGCGACCCGCTGCGCCTCCAGCCGCTGCACCTCCGCGCCAAGTTGGGCGACCGAGCCGGGGCCCCAGTGAACGCTTCGCGGATTCGAATAGGCGAAGACGCCGGTCGGCATACTACGCAAGCATTGAGCATCGCCCACGGTCACCGCGTGGTCGAGGCCGGCGCCCCGCTCCGCGCGGCCCGCGCGGTGTGCATCCTGCTGCATGGCCGCGGCGCGACCGCAGAGGACATCATGACCGTCGCGTCGGAGATCCAGCTTCCCGGGTGGGCGTACCTGGCGCCGGAAGCGGCCGGTAATACCTGGTACCCGAACCCGTTCACAGCTCCGCTCGAGAGCAACGAGCCGCACCTGAGCGCAGCCCTGGACATGCTTTCCAGCCTGGTTGAGCGCGTCGAGATGGACGTGCCCGTGCAGCGGATCATGCTGCTCGGCTTCTCCCAGGGTGCCTGCCTGACCCTCGAGTGGGTCGCGCGCAACGCCCGCCGCTTCGGCGCGGTGGTCGGCCTGAGCGGCGGCCTGATCGGTCCGGATGGAACCCAGCGTGATTATCCGGGCAGCCTCGACCGCACTCCGGTATTTCTCGGCTGCAGCGACGTAGATCCGCACATACCGATGCGTCGGGTGGTGGAGGCGGGCGACGTGCTGAAGCGGATGGGCGGGGAGGTGACGGTCCGGTTCTATCCCGGGATGGCGCACATGGTCAGCCTCGAGGAGATCGCCACCATCCGCGGGCTGGCCGCGTCGATCTAGGCGGCAAGGAAACGAGCAATGGAGGCTTAGACACGGAAATGCACCTGGAAGACATCGTCATCTTCATCGTGGTCGGCCTGATCGCCGGCTTCCTCGCCAGCCGGATCGTGCTCGGCAAGGGCCGCGGCTGGCTCATGGACATCATCATCGGCATCCTCGGCGCGGTGATCGGCGGCTGGCTGGCGAGTCAGCTCCACATCTCCATCAACGTGGGCGTCCAGATCGTGAACCAGATCATCATCGCGTTCGTCGGAGCGGTGCTTCTTCTCCTCATCTGGCGACTCGTCTTTCGTCGAGGGAAATAGCCAGTCCCGTCGCCGTCTTGTAACCCACGGATGGATTACGGGCAGCCTGTTCGTTTCGGTGTGTTTGTCATCCCGGAGGCAACCGAAAGGCCGCTGCAGCAGGCCCTGATCGCCGACGAGCTCGACTTCGACGTCATCGGCGTCCAGGACCACCCATACCAGCGCCGGTTCTTCGACACGTGGACGCTGCTGACAGCGATCGCGATGCGCACCGAACGCATCACCGTTTTTCCCGATGTTGCGAACCTGCCGCTTCGCCCGCCGGCGATGCTGGCCAAGGCGGCCGCGACGCTCGACATCCTGAGCGGCGGCCGCCTCGAGCTGGGACTGGGAGCCGGCGGATTCTGGGAGGCGATCGGGGCGTACGACGGCCCAGTGCGAACGCCTGGCGAGTCGGTGTCCGCCATGGAGGAGGCGATCCAGGTGATCCGGCTGCTGTGGAGCGGACAGCACGGCATCCGGTTCGACGGCAAGTTCTACCACCTGGCGGGGGCGCACTCGGGCCCGGCGCCTGCGCATCCGATCGGCGTATGGCTCGGCGCTTACAAACCGCGGATGCTGTCGTTGGTCGGTCGCCTGGCCGATGGCTGGGTGCCCTCCTACGGCTACGTGAAGGAGCCCGAGCTGCTCGAAGCCAACGCACGCATCGACGAGGCCGCGCGGCAGGCGGGCCGCGACCCGCAATCGATCCGGCGGGTGCTCAACGCCGGCTACATGGATGCGAATCAGTTGGTTGAGCTCGTTACGAATGTGGGGATGGACACATTCCTCGTGACCAACGACCCCGACGAGATGCGGACCTTCATGGCTGAGGTCGCACCAAGGGTTCGAGAACAAGTTGAATCACGCCGATCACGTCGCGCTGATTGAAGGCGGGGTGGGGGAGCGGGGAGGCCGGTGGGCCGACCTCGGCGCGGGCGATGGAGCATTCACGCTCGCACTGGCGGACCTCGCCGGTCCCGACGCCCAGATCATCGCCGTCGACAAGGACGCGCGCGCGCTCCGAGAACTGCGTGGTCGCTTCGAAACTCGAGTCGCGGACTTCACGCGACCACTGAACCTCCACGACCTCGAGGGTGTAGTGATGGCGAACTCGCTGCACTACGTGCGGGACAAGGAACCAGTGCTTAGAGCGGTGCGCGCGATGCTGCGACCGGGAGGCAGATTGATCATCGTCGAGTACGGTGCGGACCGCGGCAACCCGTGGGTGCCGTATCCATTCACCTACACGCGCTGGGAAACGATTGCGGCTCGGGCCGGATTCAAAAACACGAGGCTCCTGAAAACCGTCCCGAGCCGCTGGCTGGGGAGCATGTACTCGGCCGTGAGCGAGGCCTAGAAGACCTGGCTCTGTCTCTCGGCCTCCTGCATGTGCCGCCCCCGGTGACGCCGCATCCAGCGCCGGATCATCACGCTCCGCCGGTCGTCGACCGAGCGGCCTCCGCCGCCCGGGTTGAAGCGCTTGGTCACCCCGTCGAGCTTGGCGCCCCACGTGATGTACTTCTTGAAGCGCTCTTCGGCCTCTCGGGCGATGCCGATCCGGTGCCCTCGGGTCTCCTCGCGGAAGCGCGCGATGCGGCCGGCCGCGGCGCCCTCCTTCTCCTCCGGAGTCGAACCGAGGTTGACCTCCGGCAGCGTGCCGATGACCACGATCTGGTCGTCCTCGACCGCTACCTCTACCCCCGTGAACCAGCCGTCCGGGAGCCTTCCGGCAAACCAACCTTTGATCGAACCGAGTTCCTTGTCATCCATGGATTACATAATTACACTGTTAAAGATGCCACGTCAAGGGGGACAACAAGACTCATTGACAACCTCGCGTAAGCTCACGGTCACATGGGAATGATGCCGCCGGGCTCCCACGGGCCCGTGATCTGGTGGGGAGGGTGGGGAGGTCGCCGGCGCAAGCCTGAGGACGGTCCCGCGAACAGCGGCCTGACCGGCGATCCGACGATCGAGCCGCCGCAGCTGCCCGAGGGCCCAAAGAACCTGCGGGGCCGCTGGGAGAGCCTCAAGCAGTCCGTTGTCGGCACCACGGCGGCCCTGCCGCAGGTGCTGCGCCTCGTCTGGGAAGCGAGCCGCCCGATCACCATCGGCCTCTTCATCACGACCGCCATCGCGGGCATCATCCCGACCATCTCGGTCGGGATCACCCTGATGCTGACCAACGCGGTCGTGCGCGGGATCGTCATCAACGCGTCCCACCTCCCGGACCACGTAAGGCTTTCCGAGCTCGGCGTCGCCTGGCTGCCGCCTCTGA